>Ga0101944_10000492_pt1 | contig 114293 bp, 94 predicted proteins | sample DewCreD2012metaG_FD_75245 | JGI IMG/M metagenome (GOLD analysis project Ga0101944, IMG submission 75245) | Hot spring sediment bacterial and archeal communities from British Columbia, Canada, to study Microbial Dark Matter (Phase II) - Dewar... ... | reverse complement strand
TCAGCCGGAAGATTGGGTGACCGTCTCCGGCTGTCGGCAGGCCCTGGAGGGCTTTTGGGCCGAGCGCGAGGCTTCACTTGCCTGGCTGAGCCAATTCGCTCAGCCAGACCTGGACGTGACCTTTCAGGCCCCCTGGGGGCCGCTGCGTTCAGGTGAAGTGCTGGCCTCGTGGGTGGAACATGACTTCCTGCACCTGCGCCAGATTATCGAACTGCTGTATGCCTGGAATGAACAACAGGCCGCGCCGTATTCCGTGCGGTATGCGGGCGGATGGTGAAAACGAACCTGCCGCAGAATTTTGAAATCGGCTCTGCCGAACAGCCTGTTAACGCTCAGCCGCTTTCAGCGCGTTAGCGGCCTCTCCGTAGCTCCAGCCGTCCAGGCGGGGAGGGGTCAGCCCCAGGGCGCTGAGCATACTGCTGATCTGCTCGCGGTGTTCGTGCGCGTGGTTGATGATCTGGACGATCACCACCCACGGCTCCACCAGATACCCGTCTCTCGTCTCCAGATGGGCCGGCAGTGAGCGGTTCGCCGCGTCTTTGACCAGGGCAATCAACCCTTCTGCGCTGGCACGCTCGACTTCCTCAAGCTCTGAAAATTCGAGGGGAGGCCGCGACCGGCGTTCCTCAAGGGGCCGGGTGAGCAGTGCCAGGTAGTTGCGTTGGGCAGAAACCAGGTGTAACAGCGTCTCGCGGATGGTGCCGCGGGTAGCGGTGGTAGGGGGCGCATCGAGCTGTTCGTCACTCAGCGCGAGACAGGCCTGGATGATCCGTTGATTGGCCCAATGGTTATGCTCGAACAACTTTACAAGCCAGTTTTCGCTCATCAAAAATCTCCTTCCCTCCCTTACCGGCCAATTTCGAGCCAGATCGTCACCTCGTCGCCTAAATCAAGGTTTTCGAGTTTACGGACGCTCGCCCGAACCGGAACCAGATAGCGGCCGTCTTTAGGAAACAACGACGTTTTCCATTCGGTTTTGCCAATCCGGGCTTTGACCGGGATCACCCCCCAGCCATACGTCACGAACCCGGATATCGTTTGGATATCCAGGCTCTCGGTCTCTGGAACGGTAACAAAGTACCAGGGGGCGGGGCCGCGCCAGAACCAGATTTTACCGGTGAACTCGATGTTCATTCATTCCCTTACCCGGAGCAGGCTGGCGATCCATTTCCCTTCTATTATATAGCGATTAATCTCCCGGCTGTGGCTCATACTCTGGTTGTGTTGGCGCCGGCGCGCGGTGAAAGAAGATCCATAAGCCGGGCAGTGCCATCAGCGCGCTGGACAGCACCAACAGCGTTTCAATGGAGACCACATCGGCGACTGGCCCAAACACCAGCATCCCAACCGGCATGACGGTATTGGTGATCAGTCCTTGCACGCCGAACACGCGCCCGTGCATCTCTGGCTTCACCAGTTCTTGCAGTAAGGTCACGGTAGAAGCGCTGAAGAACGGCATGGGCAAGCCCGCCAGGAACATCAGGACCAGGTACAGGGTCCAATCATGTGCCAGACCTAACCCGGCAAACAGCGCCGCCCAGACGATGCACCCCAGCCCGATGGTGCGGAAACGGTTCGAGAAGCCGCCCCACCAGGTCATCAGCGCGCCTCCCAGGATGGAGCCGGCGAAGAAGGTAATCTCGTTGGCCGTCAGCCGCCAGACCTCTTCGCCAAACGAGCGCGCCACCAACAGCGGCGAGAGGAACGCCACCGGCGTGACCAGGAAGAAGGTAAAGGCGAAGAAGATAAATAACGCCTTCACCGGGCGGTTCTGCCCGATGTAAGCCAGCCCGGCGCGCAGGTCATCCAGATGGCCGGTCGGCTGGCCCCCTTGCGCTCGCGGGTGCGGCGGCACTTGCAGTGCCAACAGCAGCCCCACCGCCAGCGCCGCGGTGATCACGTCTATGAAGAAAAGGGCCTCAATCTTCGACATAGACAGCAGCGCCCCCGCCAGGATGGGCGAGAGAAGCCAGATAAAGGGCTGGATGGTGCTGTTAAGGCTGTTGACGCGCATCAGCCGGTCTTCAGGGACGATCTGCGGCAGCAGGGCGTTCACTGCCGGAGATTGAATGCCGCTCCCCAATGAGCGCATGGCAGAGACCAGGTAGATCAGCCACAGCTCGCGGTAGCCGAACCAAAAGAAAACGGCCAGCACCAGCGTGCTGGCGGCGGTGAGCGTGTCCGCCCCGATAATCAGCCGCTTGCGGGGGTAGCGGTCGGCCCACACCCCGGCAAAAAGCGTAATCAGAATCTGCGGCAAGAAGCCAGCCAGGGTGGAGATCATCAGCACCGTCCCCGACTGCGTGGTGAGGGTAATGTGCCAGATGATGGCGTACTGTACCAGCATTGACCCGAACAGCGACAGGCTCTGACTGGTAAGGAACAGGGCCGTTTTTCGTTTCCATTCTGGTTGGTTCTCAGCGGTCTGATTCAGAGCCTTTGACATTCGATTTTCCTCCCATCCTTTCCCTCGGTTGGATCTGTTGAGGTCTTCTCGCTTCCAACCGAATGGATATAGTGGATAGATTTAGTACTATTAGTATAGATGTTCTAAGAATATAGAGAGAATCAGATAAATGTCAAGCCCCCAATATTTCCAGTCTATAATATGCTCACATCACATCTCACGAAAGGGATTCTTACATGCCCCCTAATCCTGTCCTTCGCAAATTGGGCTTTTCGGATGCCGACCGGCTCGTCATCATTCACACCGACGACATCGGCATGTGCCAGGCCAGCGTTCAGGCGTTTGCCGACCTCTACGATTTCGGTCTCATTTCCTCCGGCGCGGTCATGGTTCCTTGTCCCTGGTTCTACGAAGCCGCCCGCTTCGCCCGCCAGCATCCTCAGGCTGATCTCGGCGTTCACCTTACCCTCACCTGTGAGTGGCAGACCTACCGCTGGCCTCCGCTTTCCACCCGTGACCCTGCCTCTGGCCTGATTGACGAAGAAGGCTGTTTTTACCGCAGTACCGCCCAGGCCCGCCAGTATGGCCGTCCTGAGGCCGTCCAGGCGGAGATCGAAGCGCAGGTGGAGCGCGCCGTCCGCGCCGGGCTGGCCCCCACCCACGCCGACACGCATATGGGCGTCCTCGCCGCCGAAGCCTTCCTGCCCGGCTACGTCCGCCTGGCCGTTGCCCGGCGACTGCCGGCCATGCTCTTCCGCTGGAACGAAGGCGCGGAACGCGCCGCCCACCTGCCCCCTGAGGCCGCCCAGCGCGCCGCGTTCTTTATGAACCTGCTCGAAGAACTCGGCCTGCCCCTCATGGATAACCTCGTTGGGATGCCCCTCGATCAGCCCGACCATCAGCTTGAACTTGCCAAACACCTCTTTAGCAATCTGCCGCCGGGGATCACCCACTTTATCCTCCACCCCTCGATTGACACCCCCGAACTGCGCGCCATCACCCCCGACTGGCCCAGCCGCGTTGCCAATTACTACACCTTCCTGAGCGAAGAACTGCGCGACCATATCCGCTCCATTGGCGTGCAGGTCATCGGTTACCGTGCCCTCCAAAACCTCATGCCCGATCCCGCCTCCACCCTCGCCGCGCTGGATGCCATTCTTGCCAACCCATAACCTTTTACGCTTTCGCGCCCGGGTGGATCAACTGCTTTTGTCTGGAGGAAAATCATGTCTCAAACCCCAACTGCCGCCGCTCCCATCCGTCTCAGCCTCGGCTTCAAAGTCACCTGGGGTATTGCCGCCCTCGGTACTTCTCTCATTTCTGGCATCTACGGCGCACTGCTCCCCATCTTCTACCAGGACTACCTCGGCCTCGCCGCCCGCTGGATTGGCCTGGCTTCGCTCATTTATGCCATCTGGAACGCCATTAACGACCCCCTCTTCGGGTATATCACCGACAGCACCCGCTCGCGTTGGGGGCGGCGCATCCCTTATATGCGTTTTACCGCGCCCTTCCTGGCCCTTACCTTCATCCTGGTGTGGTTTGCGCCCCCCAAGGCCGGCGAGCAGGCCCTCTTTTGGTGGATGCTCCTTTCCATGCTGCTCTACGATACCGCCTATACCATCATTGGCTTGTCTTACTCGGCCCTTTTGCCCGAAATCAGCGAATCAGACGTAGAGCGCAACGGCCTGCAAATTTCCTCTTCTCTATTTGGCTTGTTGGGCGTTCTGCTCGGCTTCCTTATCCCTGACCTTTTCCGTCCCAAAGCCGGCATGGAATCTAGCCTTTGGCCTATGCAGTCTGCCATGGTGGTGGTGGGCCTGGTATGCATGACTCTCATCATCCTCACCACCTTCCGGGTCAAAGAGCGCCTGGAATTTTCCGTTGTTGATCAACCTCTCGGCCTGTGGCAGTCACTGCGCTACACCCTAACCAGCCGTTCTTTCCTGGTGCTGGTAGCCGCCAACTTCATGTCCATCCTGATGAACTCGCTGGTGGTTGGGGCCATCTTCTACCTGGCCGATTACGTGATGCAGATGAATACCATGCTTCTGCTGGCCTGCCTGTTCATCCCCCTGCTTATCGGCGTGCCGCTTACGACGGTCATCCGCGCCCGGCTGGGCGTTGTGCGCACCCAACAGGCCCTTCTGGTGCTGGCCGGGATCGGGCTGGTGCTGATTACAGTCGTTCCCACCGCCCTCATTCCCCTGTGCATCGCTCTGGCCGGCTTTGGACTGTCTGGGCCGCAGACCCTTACCAACGTTCTCTTTGCCCAGGTCGCCGATGAAGATGAGGTCCGCTCTGGCGTGCGCCGCGAAGGGGCCTTCTTCGGCGTCAACGCGCTCATCACCAAGCCGGCTCAATCGGTGGCCCTGGCCCTCTCCCCCTTTATCCTCGAAGCGACCGGCTTTGTCACCCGCGAACAGAACGCCGGCCAGATTTTCCTTGACCAGCCATCCTCGGCTCTCTTTGGTATCCGGGCCATCGCCGGACTGATTCCCGGCCTTGCCATGCTCTTGGGCGCGCTCATCCTCACCGCCTACCCACTGCACGGCGAATACCTGAAGAAAATTCAGGCCCAGGTTCTAGAAATGCACGCCCGCAAGCGCGAAGAACTGGCAAGCGCCGCGGCCCGCTCCGCCGCGCCTGTATCGGGTAAACCTGCCTTGGAAAGCCGCGAGGGACAGTCATAAATAGGTTTAGGTAATTTCAGGAGATCAGGATGAAATACCGCATTTTAGGCAAAACCGGCTTGCGCGTTTCTGTGGTGGGCGTTGGGACGTGGCAGTTTGGCGGCGAGTGGGGCCAGGCGTTTGACCAGTCTCAGGCCGATGCCATCCTGGGCCGCGCCCGCGACCTGGGGATTAACCTCATTGATACCGCCGAGTGCTACGGCGATCACTACTCCGAGCGCCTGGTTGGGGCCGCCATCCGCCGCGATCGGTCGAATTGGGTTGTTGCCACCAAGTTCGGCCATAAATTTCACGCCAACTTCGAGCGCACCGATCACTGGTCCCCGCAAGAGGTCATCGGCCAGTTAGAAGATTCGCTGCGCGCCCTGCAAACCGACTATGTAGACCTGTACCAGTTCCATTCCGGGAAAAATGAGGTCTTCGACAACGAAAAATTGTGGCAGGCCCTGGCCGAACAGGTGCGTCTGGGCAAAGTCCGCCATTTGGGCCTGTCCATCAGCCCCAACGACAATCTCTATCAGACCGAGCGCGCCTCTGGCGTGGGGGCCGAAGCCATCCAGGTCATTTATAATCGTCTCGACCGCGTCCCCGAAGCCGCCGTACTGCCTTCCTGCCAGGCCCAAAATCTGGGCGTGCTGGCGCGCGTCCCCCTGGCCAGCGGCTTACTCAGCGGCAAGTACCGTCCGGGCACCAGGTTCACCGTTGAGAGCGACATCCGCTCCCGCCGCGACGACGCCGACATCCAGGAAAAACTGCGCCAGGTGGAAGCCATCCGCCAGACCGAAGTTCCAGAGGGCGTGCCTATGGCGGCCTGGGCATTGGCCTGGTGTCTCAAGCACCCCGCCGTTACCTGCGTCATCCCTGGCTGTAAAAACGTCGAGCAGGTCGAATCGAACGCCGCCGCCGCCGACCTGGCCGCTTAGGGGTAAATCTGCGCCACCGACGGCACAATATGCGTCGGAACGTAGGGGTATAGATCCACTTCTTCCAGCCGCGTGACCCCGCTCAGCACCAGGATCGTCTCCAGACCGGTCTGCACCCCCGCAACCATGTCGGTATCCATGCGGTCCCCAACCATCACCGTGTCTTCTGAGTGGACCCCCAAATAATTAAGAGCCGAGCGCATCATCAGGGGGTTGGGTTTGCCCACGAAGAAGGGGCGCACGCCGGTGGCCGTCTCGATCAGCGCGGCCATAGCCCCGCAGGCTGGCACGATCCCGGCTTCGGTGGGTCCGTTGGCGTCTGGGTTGGTGGCGATAAAGCGCGCTCCAGCGCGGATCAGCCGCGCGGCCCGCGTCACGGTATCGAAGTTGTAATTGAGAGTTTCACCCAACACCACGTAATCGGGGTTGCGCTCGGTCAGGATGAAGCCGGCCTCGTGCAGTGCTGAGGTCAGCCCACTTTCGCCGATCACATAGACCGTTCCACCGCGTTTTTGGGCCTGTAAAAAGCGCGCGGTTGCCATCGCTGAGGTGAAGATATGTTCTGCCGAGATGTCCAGCCCAATCTGCTGCAGGTTGTGGGCCAGGTCGCGCGGCGTGTGGCGCGAGTTGTTGGTCAGCAGTAAAAACTTCGCTTCCCGCTGGCGCAGCCGCCCAATAAACTCGCTCGCGCCGGGGATCACGCTACTGCCGCTCACCAGCACCCCGTCCATATCGATCAGGTAGTTCTTCCGTTGGTCCATCCGCAGTGCTTCGACCTGTTGCGCTGCCATAGCTTCGTCTCCCACTTTTTTGTTTATTGTACTCGAAGCTTTCGCTGTTTAAAATGCCAGAGCGTCAGGAAAAGAATGCTTCCTGACGCTCTGGCATTTTAAGGGATGATCTTTCTCTTAGTCCGCTGGCTGGGGCTGGGTCGTAGTCTCATCCTGGAAGAACGCGTACTCTTCTTCCTTCTGGTGGCGGAACTGGCGGGTGTAGAGGTGATAGTACTTGCCGCGCAGGCGCAGCAGTTCCTGATGCGTCCCCTGTTCGGCGATGCGCCCGTTCTCGATCACCAGGATGCGGTCGGCCCGCCGGATGGTGGAGAGGCGGTGGGCGATCACGAAGCTGGTGCAGGATTTCATCAGCGTCTCCATCCCGCGCTGGATCAGGCTTTCGGTCAGGGTATCCACCGAGCTGGTGGCCTCATCCATCACGAAGATTTCGGGGCGCGCCATAATCGCGCGCGTCAGGCTGATGAGCTGTTTTTGGCCGACCGAGAGCAGGTTGCCGCCCTCGCCCACCGGCTGATCGTAGCCTTTTTCGAGCTTCATAATAAAGTCGTGCGCGCCGGCCAGTTTGGCGGCTTCCTCGATTTCCTCATCGGTTGCATCCAGGCGGCCGTAGCGGATGTTATCGCGCACCGTGCCAGAAAACAGGTGCGGCGTTTGCAGTACCACCCCAATGCGCGACTGAATGGCGTGGAGCGACAGCTCGCGGTAATCGCGCCCGCCGATTTTGATGGAGCCCTTCTTTGGCTCATAGAAACGGCACAGCAGGTTGACGATGGTAGACTTGCCGCCGCCGGTTGGTCCCACCAGGGCGATGGTCTCGCCGCGCCGCACGTGCAGGTTGAAATCTTCCAGCACCGGCTTGTCGTCCTCATACCAGAAGGAAGTGTGGACGAACTCGATATCCCCACGGATGGTGCCGGGGTCGTGCGCGCCGGGGCGGTCGGCCACGTCGGGGACGGCGTCGAGCAGTGAGAAGATGCGCTCGGCAGAGGCAATGGCGTGCTGCATTTCGGCAAAGATGCGCGCCAGGTCCTGAATCGGCCACATCATAAACGTAATGTAGCTCACAAACGCCTGAATGCCGCCGATGGTCATGCCGCCAATTTGCGCCTGAAGACCGCCAAACCACACCACCGCCCCCAGCGCCATCGCCGAGATGATCTGGACGGTAGGCAGGAATAAGGCGCTCAACCATGCGGCCCGATAAGCGGCCCGGTACATCTCGCCGGTCAGCTCGCTGAACTCGTTCAGGTTGGCTTCCTGGCGTCCCAGCGCCTTCACCACGCGCACCCCGGTGATGTTCTCGTTGTAGGCCCCTGTGATCTTCGAGTTGATCTTGCGCACGTTGCGAAACTCTGTCAGGATGCGCTTGCGGAACTGGACGGCCACGTATAACAGCACCGGCAGGGCCGCCAGCACGATCAGGGCCAGCTTCCAGTTGATAATCAGCATGAACGCCATCGAGGTGATGATGTTGGTGATGCCCCAGGTCGAGTCGAGCAGGCCCCAGGTGACCAGGTCGGCTACGCGGTCCGAGTCTGACGTAACGCGCGCCATAATCCAGCCCACCGGCGTCTTGCTGTAATACGAGAGCGAGAGCGACTGCAAGTGGTTGAACATGCGCTGGCGCAGATCATAGCGGATTTTCTCGCCCAGGATGCCAACCATATAGATAAAGGCGAACACCATGCCCGCCTGTGCCAGCGTAAGCACCCCATACGTTCCGAGGATGTTGAGCAGCGCATTCAGGTCGCGCGCCACAATCCCTTCGTCAATGATGCGCTTGCTGAGAAAGGTAAACAGCGAGTCTAACCCAGACACGATCAGGATCGTGACCAGGAACCCTGCCAGGAACTTCCAATGCGGCTTCGCCAACCCCAGAATGCGCAGGAAGGTCGCGCCGCTGAACCTGGTCTGAAACTCTTCTTCTTCAAAGTAATCACCCGGCACTGGCTATCTCCTTGTTTAACTCTTCTTCGATGCGCGTTTGAATGTTATAGATTTTGCGGTAAATGCCATCCTGTTCTAACAGGTCCTCATGCCGCCCGCACTGCACGATGTGCCCGCCGTCCATCACCAAAATGAGGTCGGCGATCATGATGCTTTGGATGCGGTGGGCGATGATGAAGGTGGTGCGGTCTTTCATCAGGTTTTGCAGGGCCTGGCGGATTTCGGCCTCCGTCTCGGTATCCACCGAAGAGGTCGAATCGTCCAGGATCAGGATGCGCGGGTTCTTCAGCAGGGTGCGGGCAATGGCAACGCGCTGTTTCTGCCCGCCCGAAAGGGTCACGCCTTTTTCGCCCACCAGGGTGTGGTAGCCCTGCGGGAAGGATTGGATCACGTCGTGAATGGCGGCGGCTTTGGCGGCGGCTTCGACCTCTTCCTGCGGCACTTCGCGCCCAACCCCATAGGTGATGTTCTCACGGATCGAGCGCGAGAACAGGAACGGCTCTTGCTCCACAATGCCAATATGGCGGCGCAGGTAGCGGCGCGGGTAGCGCTTCAGCTCCACCCCATCCAGCAAGATTTGCCCGCTGGTGTAGTCGTAGAAGCGCGGAAGCAGGTTCACCAGGCTGGTCTTGCCCGACCCGGTAGAGCCGAGCAGAGCGATCACCTGACCTGGCTGGCACTCAAAAGAGATGTCCTCCAGCACCTTTTTGCCCGGCTCGTACTCAAAGCTGACGTTTTGAAAGATCAGTTCGCCGCGCGGCGGGCCGGCGGGGTGAACGTCGCCGCTGTCGAGGTCTTCGCGGTTTTCGCGCAGAATATCCATCACCCGGTTGTACGAGACCATGCCGGTGGAAATCTGCACGATCAGGCGGCCCAGGTTGCGCATGGGGAAGATGATCCAGACGATCAGGCCCATGTAAGCCAGGAACGTGCCGACGGTGATCTCGCCGCGCATAGCCATTGTGGCGCCCACGTAGTAGCCGAGCAGGATTTGCAGGCCGCAGATGACGTCTGAAACCGGCCAGAACATCGAGTGCATTAACAGCAGGCGCTTGCCGCGCTTGAACTTCTCGAAGTTGTCCTTCTCGAACTTGTCAATCTCGTACTGCTGGCGGGCAAAGGCTTTTACCACGCGCACGCCGCTCAGGTTTTCTTGCAGGGTGGTTGAAAGCACCGCGTCCTGTTCCTGGAACTGCTCATAGGCCTTGGTGATCTTGCGGAAGAAAAAGGCCGAGGCCAGCACTACCACCGGGATCGCCACCACCGAAACCAGGGCCAGTTGGACGTTGAGCCGCAGCAGCGCGCCGAAGTTGATGACGAACAGCAGCACCACGCGCCCAAAGCCAATGGCCTGGTCGCCAAAGAAGCGCCGGATGGCATCTACATCGGAGGTGGAACGTTGAATCAGCTCGCCGGTAGAAGTGCCGCTGTGGTACTTGAACGACAGGTGTTGAATATGGTCGTAAATGTAATTCCGTAGCCGGCGCGTGGTCCCTTCGGAGGTCTGCGCGGCCCAGCGCCCGCTGAGAAAGGAAAACCCCCCTTCGATCAGGGCCAGTCCTACAAACCCCAGGGCGATCAACGGCAGGCCAACGGTTGGACTCGACTCGCCAAAGTAACTGTCAACGAAGTAGCGCAGGAGCATGTACGTGACCATCTTGGCCCCGGCTGAAATGCCCACGCTGACAACTGCGCCGAAGTACTTGAGGCGAAAACCGCGCATCAGGCGCCACAGCCCGACGAAGCGGTTGTTGGATATGGCGTTCTTTAGATCATAGTTTAAGACAGCCTGAGCAATGGACAATTGATTGACCCTCCTTCTTTCTACAACGATTCTGCCGGCACAGCAGTTGCGGCGTTCCGCGCCGGCGCTGTATCATGACTTAATCAAACAGGCCGCGGGTTTGTGACAGTCCGCGGCCAGCACAGGGCAATAAAAACGGCCACGGAGCCTGGAGCGCACCCGTGGCCGTCAGTCTCTACTGACTGGTTTCACCTGGGTACAGGCGCACTCCGAGAAGGGATGGCAGCACCACCACGAAAACGCGGTGTAGAGCTGACCTTGGTGTAGTGGAGGATATACTTCGCCATTAACCTTTTTCCCTTCCAGGAGATTAGAATCACCTTAATGAACACAAGCAGTTTAGCACGGCTCACCGGAGATTGTCAAGAGGGCAAAAATCGAAAATTCTGGTGATGTGTATTTTGGATTTTTGTAAAACAAAGAGCTGATACCTTATTTTTTTTGCGCAAAGGCAGTTCAATTCGTTGGTGTAAATACAAAGCATTTCCATATTTTCTCCCGAAAAAGTGGATGAAGTACGCTTGTATGACCGTCCACAGGCATGAGTTCTCGGTTATCTGGATGTGCAAGGTGCTGGGGTGCGGCGCAGTGGGTATTACGCCTGGAGGCACCGCCCGGAACTGATACCCAGCGCCCGACCTGTTGCATCACTCCAATCATGGCAGCCAATACACCGCCGAGGCCTATCCAACCCTGTTGGAAAAAGCTCACTGTCAGGTGAGCATGAGCCACACCGGCGACTGTTACGATAACGCGGCCATGGAGAGCTTCCTTCCTCCCCTTTAAGACCAAAACCATGGCGAAAACGGCCATTTTCGAGCTCATTCTCATTAAAATTTGGTGCAATCGCCAACATATACATTCCACATTGGGCTACCACAACCCAGTCGAATTCAAACGCGATCTTGGACATAAATCCAGTTCACTTTTTCGAGCCACCCCAAGAGTTTGGTTTGGGCTCTCAGGGTATCCCCACTTCATTTGACATCCTTGATAGACCAAGTGGAATATACAAAGAATGTCAGATAAAGTTTAAGCTATTACACCTTCTGGTTACTGCGATTTTCGGCCGATTGTTTTCCTATCCTCGGAACCCCTTCAGCAGATTACTGGGCACTTTCGCCAATAAGCTGTTTGTAGTTTCCGCTAGCTGCTTCATGTACTTCGTGGCGAGCTGGTTATCTCCCTTTGCTCCAGCATTCTCCATTTGATTAATCAACTGTTTCAATTGGTTACAATCATCAGGTGTTAGCTGTGATTGCTCCATGGCCCAATAAGCCCAAAATAAGAACCGGGTCTGCGGTGGGAATGCTTGTATTTGGGCCTGGATACGCTCAATCATTGGTTTTGCACGGTTTTCATCTTTGGTATCAATCATTTGTTTTGCTTCTTCTATTAACTTGTTCGATTTCTCAATATCCTCCTCACGGATATGACGGCTGATGGCCTTCATATTCGCCATCACGTTGAGTATAAACGTCCATACATCTAGTTCATCTAGCGCTTTAGAATCACCATCTGACGCAGTCTTGCCGCTGCCACTAAAATGGAAGCTTTTCTGTACCAGAGTCTCTTCTTTCATACGCTTAAGGTAAGAAAGAACGGTTAAGATTCCATCCCCATCAATGCGCATTTCAACGATCACGGGCGTATCTTCTGGGGTGCCTGGCGGAATTCGGTCATTGATTACCTGGCCCACATACTCCCACTGATCCTTCTTGGCGTCTTCCTGTTCGAGTTCAAAAACAGGGATGACGATTACTTCTTGTCCGCTGTGATTGGTATAAAAGGTGGCTGTATGGGGTTCAAAAGTTGGATATCCCGTTCCTTTCGGTATCACTATCTTAATGCCACTATCCTTGCTGGTCTGCTTGCTTTGCAATGCCTCTACCCCCAAGTGTTTGGCCGTGATGTCTCCAATACGCATATAGGGGATTTCTTGCTGATCACCTTCCGATTCTTCTTCGTCGTCCTCCACAAACGCCCCTAACGGCACGTTGCAAGACCAACACTTCAGCCGCCCCTGACGATTAGCCTTTCCGCAGTGGCCGCATTCGATCACCGGCATATCCCCATCTTCTTCGCGCGGCTTTTTGCACTTCCCGCAAGTTTCCTCTGTACCCTCATTCATCGAGTGGCAGTACGGGCATAGCCACTCGATCGGGATGGATGTTTGCACTGCCGCGCCTAAAGCCACACACTGCATCGGATCTACATCAATTTGGATTTTGTCTCCGAACATTTCTTTTAAGCGTCGGCGTACCAACGGGATGCGTGTAGACCCCCCTACCAATAGAACCCGATCAATTTCATCTACCGAAATCTTCTCTTCGGCCAATGCGCGTTTCACAATATCCAGGGAACGCTCTATCAGGCTGCTAATCATTTGCTCGAATTGTGCCCGAGTAAGCGTATAATCAAGGTTTACTGGACTGCCTCGTTTAGATTTCGCAATGCCGGGCGCTACTGCACGCCCGTGCTCTTCGCGTGACAGGTTGATCTTTAGCTGCTCCGCATGGCCCTTTAGAATATTCATTATAGATTCATCATTGCTAAATTTTTCACCGGACTGTTGTTGAATCTGTTGCAGCATCTCAGTCATAATGAGGCTGTCAAAGTCATCCCCGCCCAAAAAGTTATCACCGTCGATTCGTAGGACTTCCAAATTCCCCTTGGAAACCAACAAAATTGAGACGTCGAACGTCCCACCACCCAGATCATACACCAGAACGTGTTCGGGTTCCGTGATATTCTCCTCAACCCCAAAGGCAAGCGCGGCGGCGGTTGGCTCGTTGATGATACGTAGCACCTGTAGCCCGGCCAGCTTACCGGCCTCGCGGGTGGCATTTTTCTGACGCTGACTAAAATAGGCTGGTACGGTGATCACGGCATGGGTAACTTCTTCACCCAACTCTTGCTCGGCATCTTTCTTTAGCTTCTCGAGGATCATGGCAGAAATTTCAACCGGGCTATAGTAGGTGTCGCCTAGTTTAATTTCCACTTCTCCGTTCTCCGCTTTGCGTACCTGGTAGCTCAAATGTCTGCCAAGAGCCGCTTGTGTCTTTTCATCGTCGAAATCGCGCCCGATGAAGCGTTTTACCGAGTAAACAATATTTCTTGAGCCACTATTGCGCCAGTCTTTGCCTTCTTGCCCTACATAGCGTGCACCCTGCTCTAGTGCAACTACTGAAGGCGTGAGCGAAGAACCGCTTGAGTTCATAATAGGTTTGGGGTGACGCTTTTTCCAATACGCGGCAACGCTGTTGGTTGTACCCAAGTCAATACCAATGATGCGACCCATAGTTGTTATGCTCCTTTATTTTGATATTACCGTGACGGCGGCCTTACGAAGTACTCGATCTTTCCAAAAATAGCCCGTTTCTACAATTTGCCCAATCACAAACTCGTCACCGTTCCCATGATCATCACGGGCAACAATACGGGTATATGCAATCGGTGGGCGCTCTCCAGGCGTTAGCGGAATGGGGATTATGGCGCGCCTGCGCAGCAACTGGCGTAAGCTTTTGCCTGTTTCAGTAGTTGCCTGAAACAACTGTTTCAACCCCTTGTATACCGGCTCCAGGTCCTGATCAAGCGGATCAGGTGGCGAAAAACGTTGTAAACGCTCAATCGAATCGCACAGTTTAATGACTTCCAGGAATCTCGACTGTTCCTGTTGATCGATCCAACGCCGCAAATCTTTTTCATTGTCTTCTAAATCATCGAACAGATCTTCCCACGTTTCATGGCGCCAACGCGAGGGTTGTTGCGGCGTTTTATGATAGTCATGCTCTTTCGCGATAAAAGCAAATACCATCTCCATTTGCACGCTGAGCAGTACAAAGCTCTTGTAATAATCGCCGTAAATAGAGGTTGCGCGGTCATCAAGAACAGGGCGATCGGCCAAAACAGATTGGTAACGCTGGTAGATGCGTTGTATCTGCACCTTTAACCTTGCATGCCTGTGATGCGCTGAGCGAATCATTGCTAACTGTCTATGCCAGAGATGCTGGCATTGTACACGTAATTCTGTGCAATTTACTATTACTTGAGCCATTTCGTTTCAAATTCCCGCAGTCCGTCGAAATCAGCATTCATTTTCATCTCCACGTTTGCCCTTGGTTCTGCCATTTCATTAAAGAAGTGATGTACAACCGCTTCCGTAAAATGCTGTAAATCCTCTTGATACACAGCCGCTAAATCGAGCAGTGATAACCAGTCAATAATTTCTTCTCGTTCACTATTGTCCGCCTGCTGTACGGCAAATGGTAGAGTTAGCGCATCGGCTATAATCCGCTCCTCCGGTTTCCGCAATATAGCATAGGCTGAACTCACCAGATGCTTTTTACTACCCCTGATTTTCTTTGCGAACGCCTTTTCAATAGTTTTTTTATCGGCATTCAATGGAAGGTCAAGCACTTCGTAAGGGTTGTTATCATTTATCTCCATAGTCTGTAATACCCTCCCCTACCTCAGGTAACTGAGGTTTCTAAGTGCGGCATGGTTATCTGGATCATATTCTAGTGCTGTTTTGAAGGCTCTGATCCCTGCATAATAGTCGCCCTCGTGAAATAGCTGGACGCCGTAATCATTCCATAACCCAGACAGCAATGGATGAATTTCTACATCATTTCGATCATATGGCAATTTAAGGATCGGTGTTAACGTATCGATGGCTGACCTGAGATAATTTTGCTTGGCCTGGCTGACAGCGTAATCTATTGCCAGCGTGGCATACAGGGTAGCTGTGCGAACCGTTTGTGAGAAGTGATACATTTTTCCGCCCAGGTCGAAAGCATCTGCGTAGCGATGTTGCTCATACGCTTTCACCGCCTTGTGCAAGTACACCTCTGCCATACCCTCACGTGCACGCGAATTATCAGGCGATAGTTTCATCGCCTCTTCAAAACGTTTTTGGGCTATATTTTCTTGTTCATTTTTCATTGCTTCATAACCCCAGCGGATCAATGTTTCAGCGAGCATTCCATCCAGTGTTGTAGAAGTGGTCGAGATTCTCTTCTTTACTTCTTTTAAGTAAAGAACATTCTTTTCAAGGTCAGGTTGTTCTTCTTGTAACCGGTGTTTCACCCATTCTACGCATACTTCTACATACAAATCTTCGACCCCTTTCTGTTTTGGGCGGAGAAACATCAGTTTTTTTGCCTGGATTTCTGCCTCTTGCCATTGATTGGCTTTTAATAAACTGCGAATATACTTCTCCAAAATAATGGCTCTTTCCTCATGCAATTTTCGAATATGTCTGGCATTTTTTGACGAAGCTTCTAAGTTTGCAAGCTGTTCGATGGCTTGTTTGAATTGACCACATGCGGCCAGTAGGTGAATCTCGCCTAGCGGTGAGAAGGCAAGTTGCAGGGTGCGTGCATCGGCTTTCGAGAGTCTGCTATCATTAGCAGCTCTTAACAGCTTCTTAATAACTTTTTCACTCGAATGAATTTTGGTCAAACCAGGGCTGATCCAACATCGTAGACTGCTGAAGGCCGTTGTCTTACTCTCTGAACAAGCGGCAATGAGCCTGCGCGCCGCCTTGGTGGCGTTAATTTCCTCATCGAGCAACACAGTGTAGTAATGATATTGGTCTGCCTCCAACGCTTCAGCGTTTGCTTCACGCCCATTAAAGTAAGCTTGAAGCATCTCAGGAATGGTTTCAAGCATCACTAATGCAACGTTGACCTCATCGAGCCCACCTTCATACACTGGGGCACGTAATTTCTTCCACTGGTTCCAATACGATGTGTCGGTGAGCGTAACCGCCCAATGTCCAATCGCCTGCTTCCACAAACTATCTTGCTGAGCTTTGTCCTTCCCACCCGACCCGGATTCAATGGCCCAGCGGGTATAGAAGATCGCCAAATTATGGTGACAGCGAGTATCCCCCGGCTGGGCTTTTAAAGCGCTGAGTAAGTGTTCTTCGACCTCTGCGAAGTGTTTCGCCTGCCACCATTGTTTCAACAAACTATCTTTGTGCTGATCAAACAGCATTTGTAAATGTTGTTCCAGTTCGGCGTCACCCTTTGCATCTTCCATTGCTTGCAACCAATTACCGCAAAACGCCCAATATAGGGTTTGCACGCGCCGCCTTATGATAACAGGGCTAATCCACTGGGTTTGGGTAGACGCAGATGACAACAAGGCTGGTTGTCGTATGTTTGCCCGCATCTGCCTAATCAGTTGCGATGAACGCATAGCTTCCACAAACGGTTGTAGTTCGGACGTTAACGCGGTCAACGAATCGAATGGGTATTCATCCATTTGATCTGGTTGGTTCGACAACTGTTCAGAGAGCCATACAGCCGCTTCAATTGCTTGGGTTGGCAGGAACTGTGAAGCGCCATATCTCTTCGCTGTTTCCAGGAAATACTTGCGCGCTATATGTGGTTTTTCGGGCAGTAACCATAATCCACGCAAAAAGAGGTAAAGGCCACCACCGGCAAAAAACTTTTGAAGCAACTCAAAGAAAGTTTTATCAAGCGAAGGATCGTTCTTTTGAGAGGCTTTACTGGCGAGATAATAGGCTGCCAGTATGGGGTCTTTTGGCGACTGCATGGCCGCTTTATGGAACATTTCTTCGGCGACTTTGGGTTTGCGATAGAGCAAGAATTGCGTTGCTCCTGCTCGCTTGAGTGCTTCGACGCGTAGAGATTGTGGAAACAGTTCAATTTTTTGATTCTCTGCGAGAGCTGCCGGGTTATCGAGCTGATGTCGACACTCCTGATATTCTATCGCAGCCAATTGTTCGTTAATGATTTTTGCTTTTGCAGGGTAATTGTTCCTTAGTTCCTGCCAGTATTGCAGCCCTCTTTCAATATTTCCTGCATGAAGATTCGCCCATCCCGCATGGTATAACCAGACAAGATCTTTTCGGCCAAGTTGATTGACTCGTTCGAGTGCATTGAGAGCCCAATCGTATTGACCAGCATGGTTGAGACAAACGGCCTGTCTCAACCACTCTGCGCAGATGGAATAATGATCGGCTGCTACTAACCATTCTTGACGCATCTCCGCTAAATATCCCAGGCACCGATGAGCTTCAGGATGTTCAGGAAAACGATCAAGTACCTTGCGAGCAGCTTGCTCAGCAGCCTCCATACGCTGCGCTTTAATGGCCCACCGACAATACCACATGGTTATATCTACATCATCGGAAGTCAGGCGAACCAAAAACTCTAATAGATCAAATGCTTCGAGCGAATAACTGGCGGTACGCAAAATATCTTTTGCAGCCCGAACGTTACTTTCCGTTGGTTTCCGACGGATAAACTCTTTATAGATCATCAGTGCTTCGGGGTGAACATCTTTACATATAGCGAATACTCGCGCAATAAACCCGATGCGCTGTTGCCATACCGCTTTATTTACCAGTGTCCGATAATAGGATCGGTAGTTAGGATTCTTGAGGTAATTAACGGCCCAGAACCCAAGGGTAGCGTCAACGTACACAGTACTTAATTCGTCATTCAGGCCGTTACTTTTCTGAATACTATTTAGCTCACCAATAATTTCTTGAAACAGCGCACCAGCCCGATCGATTTCTTGCTTCCATAAGGCATCTTGTGCCTCCAACAAAAAGGGTTGCCAATACTTAGCCGTATTCTTTTGTGATATTCGACCCAAACCAGGCAGGGGCATTTTTACATCCAAACAAATGAAATCTTCTTTCCATCGATCTCCAGATGGAGCCATTGTTCCAGATGGTTTTGCTTTTGAAGAAGCATTGTACTCAGTGGTACAGCAATTAAATTCTCAACAACACGTTTAATTGCGCGAGCACCACTTTCTGTGTGTGCCGCTTCATTTGCAATCAGTGCCAGTATTCCATTGTCATAACTCAGCCGAACGGACTGATCAGCGAGGCGGACAACTAATTTATCTATCTCCATCCGCGCGATCTCAGCCAGATCATCCAGATCAAGTGGGCGGAAGTGGATGATATGATCAACACGATTGAGAAACTCGGGACGGAAGAAAGAACGAATAGCCTCTTCATTCATTTGAGGCTTTTGTTCTCGTGTTGAGACCATAAATCCGAAACCGCCTGAACGGTCTTGTTTCGCGGTTAAGTTACTGGTCATAATAAAAAAGCAGTTCCGCCCATCGGCTAATCGGCCATGCGAGTCGGTGATGCGACCCTCATCAAATAGTTGCAGAAAAAGATCATAGATTTCAGAGCAGGCTTTCTCGACCTCGTCAAACAATACAACCGAATAGGGATGGTCGCGAAGTGCCTGGGTTAGCTGCCCGGGCTGATCATAGCCAACATATCCAGGAGCCGAACCGATCAAGCGTGAAACATTCAAGCGCTCGGCATATTCCGACATGTCAAAACGGATCAATGCGTTTTCAGAGCCAAATAATATTTTTGCTGTTACGCGTGCCAACTCGGTTTTTCCAACGCCCGATGGCCCGGTAAAGAGAAACACCCCTTTGGGACGACGCGGATCGCGCAGACCCGTATAGGCCATGCGAACCGCTTGCGCAAAAGTTTGAATAGCTTCCTCTTGCCCTATCACATATTGGCTGAGTTCTTTTTCGAAATGAACCAGTGTCTTCCGTAACTGCTGATCGATATCGCCAACCGGCGTGCCGGCCATCTCGGTTAATATCTCTGCTACAACAGCTTGTGTGACAGAAGATAACCCCTGAATTTCAGCGCGCGCAAACGCTTTAGCAAGCACATCAATCGCCTTATCTGGAAAGTGTCGAGAAGGCAAATAGCGATCTGCCCAACGCACCACTGCATCAATCACACCTTCTTCAATCTTGACCCGATGATGCTCTAAATAGCGTGGAAGGACCTGCGCGAGAATGTATCGCGTTTCCTCGGTCGAAGGTTCAGTGACTGAGATCACATGAAATCGCCGTACTAATGCGGCATCCGACTCAACATAACGCACATAATCTTCATTGGTTGTTATGCCAATGCAAGTGATATCACCGCGAGCAAGTGCAGGTTTGAGAATGCTCACGGCGTCAGGCCCACCATGCGAGGTCGTTCCTGTGCCAAGCAAGGCGTGGAATTCGTCAATGACTAGAATAATATCTCGGTTCGTTTCCAGTTCTTTTATGAGTGCATTGATGCGTTCTTCGAATTCACCCCGAAAGGAAGTCCCGGCAATTAAAGCGGCCAGGTTCAGTTCAACCAGTCGGGCATTTTCTAGCTTGGCCGGTACTGAACCCTCGGCGATATTTTGCGCCAAGCGCTCAACAATCGCCGTTTTCCCAACACCTGCCGGCCCAATCAGGAGTGTACTGTTTTTCCCCTGCCGGAGCAGTACCTCGATCAACTGCTGCACTTCTTTTTCTCTGCCAATCACCGGCATAAGCTGCCTCTGACGAGCCAGGGCCGTTAGGTCTCTACTGATCTGATCTAACAGTGGCGTTTTCTTCTGACTGAAAGCCTCAACCGGCAATATGATTCGCTGCGACAGCCATTCGATGATGCGATGATCTTGACGCAAAATCGCCTTAAACAAATGCAATGGGGTGACCTCATCGGCACCTTCTTCCGTTGCCACCTTTTCAGCGCTGTGCAGCATGCGCAAGTAATTTCCAGATGGCTCGGTGTATTCACAAGGGGCGGAATACCAGGAATTAATATCAGCCAGAAGATCGAGAAGCAGATCACGGTCATCCTTCTTCTGGACTTGTTTCAGCCAATCTTCCCCAATTGGGGTTTTTAGCAACACATATAAGAGGTGAACATTATCCAATTCTTCGTGATGGTGCTCTTGTGCCATTCGCAACGCGGCATCGGCAATATTTTGAGCTTCTTGTGATAAGCTATATACGCTCATAACCGATAACCTTTATTTTTTATAATGGTGTTTAAGGATTTTATTTGCTGAAAGTATAACATAAGTGCTGACTACCCACAAATGGTAAAAGAGTTGCCTTTGCTGAATTTTCAGTTACTGAGGTAGCTCGTATCAACAAGCCGATTTGCCAGCCGCCGGGCCTTCTCCCTATCCATTTCGACGGCCTTCCCCTGGGCAAGAGGATATATAATAAGTGAAATACGCGCCGCGCCACCCATTCTTTTCTCGATCCAGCCTCACAGCCAGATTGCGGCGCTGTACTTCCGGCTGAGATCGAGACAGCAGAGGTCTTTCATGACTCAAGATCCAGACTCCCGGCCAATTCGGGTAATGATTGTGGACGACCACGCCGTAGTACGCAGCGGCCTGGGGGCGTTTTTGATGATATTCGATGATCTGGAATTGGTGGGAGAGGCCAGCAGCGGGCAGGAGGCTATCCAAAAGATCGCTTCGAGTCGCCCGGATGTAATTTTGATGGACCTGATTATGCCCGATATGGACGGAGCCAGCGCCACCCAGGCCATCCGCGCGCGCTGGCCGGAGATTCAGATCGTCGTGTTAACGAGCTTTCGTGACGATGAACTGGTGAAGGGCGCGCTGCAGGCCGGGGCCATTGGTTACCTGTTGAAAAATATCAGCGCCGACGAACTGGCCGAGGCCATCCGTGCGGCCTATGCGGGGCGGCCCACTTTGGCCCCCGAAGCCGCGCAGGTGTTGATCCAGGCCAGCCGCAAGCGCGACGAACCTCAGTATGACCTGACCGAGCGCGAACGCGAGGTGCTTTCGCTGTTGGTGCGCGGGATGAGCAATAATGAGATTGCCGAGCGCCTGGTGGTCAGCCGCTCGACGGTCAAATTCCACGTGAGCAGTATCCTTTCCAAGCTGGGGGTTGCCAGCCGTACCGAGGCGGTGGCCCTGGCGCTCCATAATAAACTGGTAGAATGAGCGAAGATAGGAATGAGCAACGAGCGTGGAGGAATGCAATGAGAATTGGGGTGGTTTTTCCGCAAACTGAATTTGGCAATGACCCGTCCGCGATCCGCGATTATGCTCAGACGGCAGAGGGGCTGGGGTTTACGCATGTGCTGGCCTATGACCACGTTTTGGGAGCGAACCCTGAACGGCCGGGGGGCTTCAGCGGCCCTTATAACTATCAGACGCCTTTCCACGAAGTTTTTGTGTTGTTTGGTTTTATGGCGGCCGTCACCCAAAGGCTCGAACTGGCGACCGGCATTTTGATCTTGCCACAGCGGCAGACGGTATTGGTTGCCAAGCAGGCGGCCTCGCTGGACGTTCTCAGCGGCGGCAGGCTGCGGTTGGGGGTGGGGCTGGGGTGGAACGAAGTGGAATATATCGGCCTGAATGAGAATTTCCACAACCGCGGCAGGCGCATCGAAGAGCAGATAGACTTGCTGCGCCGCCTATGGGCCGAGCCGCTGGTGGATTTTAAAGGCAAGTGGCACACCATCCCCGATGCCGGCATTAACCCCCTGCCGGTCAGGCGGTCAATTCCTATCTGGTTTGGAGGACACGCCGAGCCGGCACTGCGCCGCGCCGCGCGCCTGGGGGACGGCTGGATGACCAATCACCGCAGTCCAGCCGACGCCCGTTCAGACCTGGACCTGCTCGAACGCTGTTTAGAAGAGGCCGGGCGCTCGCGCAGTGATTTTGGTCTGGAACCGCGCATCTCTTACGGTTCCGGCGACCCAGAAGCCTGGGAAAAGCTGCTGCGCGGCTGGCAGGAGGTTGGGGCCACCCATCTTTCGTTTAATACGATGGGCGCGGGGTTCAAGACTCCACGCGAGCACATTCAGGCGGTGCAGAAATTCGCGGATGTGGTCCTGGCGTAACCGGGCCGCGTTCCGTTCTGAGCCGTCGTGAAGCATCCCTTTCTGAAATCTCCACAATCCTGGCGCGTCCTGGCCGTTCGATGGGCGGCGCTTCTCTCGGCTGCGCTGTTCTGGCTTTCTGCGTGCGCTGTGCCCGGCGAGGCCGACCCGGCGCAGGTGGATCCAACCGTCCCGGCGGTCACGCTGAACGTCATGGCGGCGGCCTCGCTGACCGGGGCTTTTGAAGAACTCGGCGCGCAGTTCGAGAAGGGGCATCCGGGCGTGCGGGTGCAGTTCAATTTTGGCGGTTCGCAGCAACTGGCTCAGCAACTGGTTCAGGGCGCCCCGGTGGATGTGTTTGCCAGCGCCAACCAGAAGCAGATGGAAGCCGTGATCACTGCCGGGCGGGTGGAAGCCGGAACCGCCCGGCCCTTTGCGTTTAACCGCCTGGTGGTGGTGATCCCAAAAGAAAACCCGGCCGGTCTGCGCGGTCTGGCAGACCTGGCCCGCCCCGGCCTGAAGTTGGTTTTCGCCGCGCCAGAAGTGCCGGTGGGTCAGTACAGCCTGGATTTTTTAGCAAAAGCTTCAGCCGCAGGAACCTGGGGAGCCGATTATGGGGCCAGGGTGCAGGCCAATATTGTTTCGTATGAGGAAAGCGTCAAATCGGTGCTGACCAAAGTGGCCCTGGGCGAAGCGGACGCCGGCATTGTCTACGTCAGTGATATCACCGGCCCCCAGGCCGCCAGGGTTTGGCGCATGGAAATCCCGGATGATCTCAACGTTGTGGCGGCTTATCCCATGGCCCCGATCCGTGATTCAGCCCACCCCGCGCTGGCGCAGGCGTTTGTGGATTGGGTGCTTTCGGAGGAGGGGCAGGCTGTTTTAATGAAATGGGGGTTTATTCCGGTCTCTCAATAGCCTGCGTTGGCTTCTTGCTGTCAATTTCATACTTGACACTGTTAAATTAACTGTTATAATGACAGTGTAAAGAGGTAACGTATGGCTGATGAAACCTATGACATTCAAAAACTGGTGCAGGAGAGCGGCGTGCCGCGGCGCACGATCTACTTTTACGTACAGCAAGGCATCCTGCCGCCCCCAGAAGGGGCCGGGCTGGCCGCTTATTACACCCGCGAACACCTGCTGCGCTTGCGGCTCATCCCTGTACTGCGCGGGCAGGGACTGCGGCTTGATGACATCCGCGCGCGGCTGGCAGGCATGAGCGCGGCGGAGATGGAGCGCCTGCTGGCGCAGGCCGAAGCTCAACCGCTGATCCGCGCGGTGCCCGTACCTGCGGCCGAGCCGCCTTCTGCGCCGCCCGGCTGGCAGGGGCGGGCGATGAGGCTGTATACACTGCCCGGCGATATCACCCTGTTGGTCCCTGCCGACCGCACGCCTGAAAACGACCCCCGACTGCGCCGGCTGTTGGAGGCCGCCGCCGAAATCTACCAGGTCTCAGGCGTGGCGCGCCCAGACAATGGGAAAATCCATACCGAGATTGATTCAACTCAGGAGGCGTAACCATGCCTGAACTCCATCCTTCCCCCGCAATTTGGCTGCCTCAAATCCGCCTGGCTGAAGAGCTTAACAGCGCCCTGCCGCTGGAACATACCGCTGTTGAGGCGCGTCTGACCGGCCCGCTGGCGGTGGTGCAGGTGACACAGCGGTTTGGCAACCCCTTACAAGAACCAGCGGAGCTGGATTATCTCTTTCCACTGCCGGAAGAAGCCGCCGTTACTGCTTTTGAACTGCGCATTGGCGCGCGCCGCATCACGGGCGACCTGCGCGAGCTGGAGGCGGCCCGCGACGCCTACGAGCAGGCGCGTCACGAGGGCAGGCGCGCCGGTCTGCTGGAGCAGCGCCGCTCCAATCTCTTCGCGGTGCGGCTGGCAAACGTCCGCCCTGGCGAGACGATCTACGCCAGTCTCAGCTACCAACAGCGCCTGAAGTTCGAGGATGACGCCTATGAGTTTATTTTCCCGATGGGCATCACGCCGAAGTACGACAGTCCGAAGCACCCGCGGGAAGGCGAGGGAACTCATGCGCCTCTGGCGGATGCCTCTGAAAAGATTGGGCCGGTGGAGATTCACGCAGTGGTGGATGCCGGCGCCGCCCTGACCGGCCAACCGGCCAGTCCTTCGCACCCGCTGGCGGTGCAAATGCTGGACGAGCGCCGTTTTGAAGTCCGCCTGGCTGGCCCGCACATCCCCGATCATGATTTTGTACTGCGCTATCGCGTGGCCGGTGATCAGGTGCGGGCCGCGGCCTGGACCTGCCCGCAGGGGTCCAACGAGATTTTTCTGGCGACCCTCATGCCGCCGCGCCTGGAGGACGAACCCACCCCGTCGCCGCGCGAGTTCATCTTTGTCCTCGACCGCTCCGGCTCGATGACCGGCGAGCCGATCCGCCAGGCACGCAACGCACTGCGCGCCTGCCTGCGCACCGCCGGGCCAGAAGATACCATCCGTATTTTGCTGTTCGACAACGAACTGGAATGGTACCGTCCTGAACCTTTTCAGGTCACGCAAAAGGAACTGGAACAGGCCGACGCCTTTTTGGGGAGGGTGGAGGGCCGGGGTGGAACGGAGATTGTGAGGGCTATCGAGGCCGCCCTTAAACTGCCGCCGGACCCCCGCAGGATGCGCTTTGTGGTATTCCTGACGGATGGGGCCGTCTCGGCGGAGGAGCGCGCCCTTGACCAGGTGCGCAGTCAGATTGGCCCGGCGCGGGTGTTTACCTTTGGGATTGGCCCATCTGTCAACCGCGCTCTGCTCAGCCGCATGGCACGCCTGGGGCGGGGCCGCGCTGAGTTCTTGCAGTTGGATGAGGATATCGAGGGGGCCATCATCCGCTTTCAAGATTCCGTGGCTTTTCCGGCGCTGACCGACCTGAACCTGGCGTGGGAAAATGCCCAAAGCTGGGACGTGTACCCGGCGCGTCTGCCGGATTTGTATGCCGGACAGCCGCTGGAGATCTGCGGGTTCTTCAGGCGCACCGGCGGCCCCGTGCGCCTGACCCTGCAAGGCCGGCGCGCCGGGCAGGCAGTGTCGGTAGTTGTGACTCTGCCAGAGCCCGCGGCGCCGGGCGGTGATGCAGATGCCATCGCGCGGGTATGGGCGCGGGCGCGCATTGACGACCTGCTGGAGCAGTGGGAGCTAGAGCCATCGAAAGCCGGCAAGCTCCGGGCAGAGATGTTGGGCCTGGCGGTGCAGTACCGCCTGGTGACTGAATTGACGGCTTTCGTAGCGGTGGACAGCGCCGGAGAGGCCGCTGGCGGCGCGCCGCGCGTGATCCACGTGGCCCAACCACTGCCGCAGGGGCTAAACCGCGGCATTTTTGCCGGCGGGCCGCAGGTGCTGTTGGCCGCCGCAGCGCCCTCCCCGGCGATTGCGGCGAGCGGCAGTGGACTCTTTCAGGCAGGGCTGCCCAGGTTCATGAAGCGCGCCAAGTCCCCAGATCCGACCGGGGCAGGCGACGGGCCGGTGGAAATGGCCGCGCCACCGCCTCTGCGCCGGGGGACCGAGCGGGCAGTGCCCGGCCGGGCAGAGGTGGAACCCCAGGCCGGTGCGAGCCGCCAGGAATGGCTGCGCCTGCTGGCGCGCTCACAGCGGGCGGATGGGTCGTGGGGTGGAGACGGCGAGCAAACCGCCGCCGCCCTGCTGGCTTTTATCCGCGCGGGGCATACCACGCGGGTAGGGAACTTCCGATCGGTGCTGCGCAAAGCGGTGCAGTGGTTAAAGGGCCAGAAACTGAACGGTCTGGCCGACTTTGTGCGGGCGAGGGCGCTGGCTGAACTGGCCGAGGCCACCCGCGAGCCGGGCGACCGGCAGGCCGCTGAAGAGGCCCACCGAGGCTTGCCCAGGCCGGGGAATGCCCTGGAAGCCGCCGCTCTGGAGGGGCAAGGCCGGCCCCCATCTGATATTCAGACCCTGGACGACCTGCGCCTGGCGGCGCTGTTAAAAACCCCTCTGCCTGTGCCGCCTGCGCTGTTCCAGGTGAAAGATGCGGCCCTGGTGAAGGTTTGGGCCGCGGCTTTGGGGTAAAAAGAAAAGCGGCGCGGCGCCGGAGTAGCGTTCTCCGGCGCCGCGCTGAGCATAGATGGCTTTTTTTAATGCCTGCGTTTGTGTTTGAAACCCCATAAGGCCAGGGTGAACAGGAACAGGGCCGTTGTTAACATGCCCACCGGCAGGAGTTCGGGAGGAATAAAGGCCGGCTGGGGAGCGCCGCCGCGGCGCTCGCCGGAGAGGATGGAACGGAAGTTTAGGATGCTCAGGCGGTGCGCACGCAGTTGCAGCCAGCGCATGATGCGCCGCGCCAGTTCAGGACTGCCAGGATGACTGCGCGAGATTACTTCGATCACCAGCACGACTTCGCCGTTCTCGCGCCACAGGATGGTGGGAGACCACTCGCCAATTTCGCTGTGAATAGCGGTGGTGACGTAAGTAAAACCCTTGCGGCGGGGTTCGTCAATTACCTCAGTGATTTCATTCAGGGCGAGGACTTCCAGCACGGGGCGAGAACCCATCGCCAACATACGAATGCGCTGTAACACCCGGTCGCCTACCTGCACATCACGCCCGGCCAGTTGATAATCAGAAGTGTTAATCATCACCTGGGGCGGGTAAAAGCGATCACGCATGGCAATTTGGGCCGCGCGCCGGAATAGCTGGCCGGTAGGGTCTATGCCCAGCAGTACTTCGTAGCGGTCAACGTGCCAGTTTTCATCAATGGTCTGGCCGGGATTATAGGTAAGGGGCGCGCTGCGCCACTGTTCCAGGTAAACTGCATCATTTTTAGGATTCCCAAACCAACTGAGGACGCCGCCGCCGGGTAAGTTCATGCTGTTTGCTCCTTTGCTGAGTAGGTCAATCATACCCCGGTTGTCGAACTTTTGCAAACGTCCAAAATGGTTGGTTTGGTGGATACGCTGTGGGCATCTTCGGTTAAAATCAGCCCTATGAAGCGGTTATTCATCATTTGGGCGCCGGTATGGATCTGGATGGCGGTGATCTTTCTCTATTCATCCATATCGGACCCCTTTCGAGCTTTTCCACAGTCGTGGAAAGAGCCGCGCGTAGAGACCACTCCCGATCGGCGGCCGGCCGAAGAGCGAATTGCGCTGGTTGAGCAGTTGGGGCGCAACGGTCACGTGCTGGAATACACGGTGTTAGGGTTCCTGGTATACCGCTCGCTCTGGCTGATGGATCAACCGCGCCGGTTATGGCCGGCGGTGGCGCTGACGGTGGCGCTGTGCTTTGTCTACGCCCTGAGCGATGAGATTCACCAGTCATTTGTGCCTTTCCGCGCCTTTCAGCCGGCTGACCTGCTGTTAGACAGCCTCGGAGCGCTGGCCGGCGCGTTGGTCGCGGCGTTGAGATTTACAAAGAAGAAGAAAGAGGCCGCTCGTGTTTGAACCCAACAGCCTGCTGCTGTATAAAAACCGCCCGGCCCGGCTGGTGCGCGTTACTGACCGGATTGAAGTGGAATTGGAGAACGGTGAAGTCCACAAAGTGCGTCCGAAAGACGTAATGGTGCTGCACCCCGGCCCGCTGATGAGCTTTAAGGAACTGCAACCTCTGAAGGGTGAAGTAGAAACCGCCTGGGAAATTCTGGCGGGCAGTCAGACGCGCCTGCAAGACCTGGCCGAACTGGCCTACGGAGCTTACACCCCCGCGACCGCCTGGGCGGCCTGGCAGCAGGTGGCCGAGGGGGTTTACTTTGAAGGCTCGCCGGAGGCGATCACCGCGCGCAGCCCGGCAGAGGTGCAGGCCAGACAGCGCGAGCGCGAGCACGCCGAGGGCGAGCGCCGCGCCTGGCAGGCTTTCGTGGCCCGCTTGAAGCGCGGCGAGGTTTTGCCGGAGGATCGCCCATACCTGAAAGACGTAGAAGCCCTGGCGCTGGGGCAGGGCGAGCGCAGTCAGGCACTGCGCGCCCTGGGGCGGGTAGAGACGCCCGAAAGCGCCCATGCCCTGCTGTTAGAGCTGGGCGTCTGGCCGGTGACGTTGAACCCGTACCCCGCCCGCCTGGGCGTTGATTGGAGACAGCCCGATCTGCCGGTTCCACCCCTGGCAGACAGTCCACGCCGCGACCTGACGCACCTGCCCGCCTTCGCCATTGACGATGAGGGGACAGATACCCCCGACGATGCCCTCAGTCTGGACGGCGGCCGCGTATGGGTCCACGTGGCCGACGCCGCGGCCCTGGTGTTCCCTGACAGCCCGCTGGATCTCGAAGCGCGGGCCCGCGCCCTCACCCTGCATCTGCCCGAAGGGGCACTCCACCTGCTGCCGCGCGCGCTGATCGAGCAGTTGGGGTTGGGCTTACAGCCCGTCAGCCCGGCTCTATCCTTTGGCATGGACCTGACCCCAGATGGGGAGGTGACCGGCTTCGAGGTCGTCCCCAGTTGGGTGCGGGTACAGCGCCTGACCTACCAGCAGGCCGAGGAGCGCATGGAGATGGAGCCGTTTCTCAGCCTGGAACAGCGTATGACCGCGGTGCGCCAGCGCCGCCGGGCATCTGGCGCGGTGATGATTGACTTTCCTGAAGTCAAGATTACGGTAGATCAGGGCCAGGTCTACCTGCGCCCCATTCTGCCGCTGCGCAGCCGCGCATTGGTCGAAGAAGCGATGATCCTGACCGGAGCGGAGACGGCGCGCTTTGCCGCCAGCCGGGGCTTAGGGCTGGTTTACAGCCAGCAAGACCCCCCGGAGACGGACGAGCGCCCTACAACGCTGGCAGGGATGTTTGCCATCCGCCGCCTGCTCAAACGCTCGCGCTACACCACCGCCCCCGGCCCTCACAGCGGGTTGGGAGTGGGGGCCTATACCCAGGTTACCAGCCCACTGCGCCGCTACCTCGACCTGGTCAACCATCAGCAACTGCGCGCCCTGCTAACGGGACAGCCGCCGCTGGCTGAAACAGAACTGGTGGAGCGCCTGGGAGCGATCGAAGCTGTGATGAACGCCGTGCGCCAGGCTGAGATTTTATCGGAAAAACATTGGACCATCGTTTACCTGCTCCAAAACCCCGACTGGCGCGGCGAAGGGGTGGTGGTTGATAAGCGCGGCGCGAGCGGCACCGTCATTATCCCGGCGCTGGGCTTAGAAGCGCGCGTTCATCTACCCCACGATGAGCCGCTCGACAGCCAGGTGATGCTCCGGCTGACGGGCGCGGCGCTGGCTCAGCGCGACGCCAGCTTTCGGGTGGAGCCACGCTGAACGCTGATGGTGTTATAATTTTGAAGCTGGCTGTGATATTTAACGCTAATCCCTTCCGGATAATTGGCCGGAAGAATTTTGCCCAAAATGCTTGCGGGCCTGGTGAATTGCTGGGGTAAAACGCCTGGTCATCTTACCGGCTGTTTCGCCATATACGCCGGGTAACCGGCGTTATGCTTACAAAGCATTCTGTGAGCATCCTGTCCGATGAAAGGATGGAATCGGGAGAATGAGAGCTTCCGTCATCGTCCCCGTGAAGAACGGCGCTGCGACTTTACCAGCCTGCTTGCAGGCGATCCGCGAACAACAAGGGATCATCTTTGGCACGGATTTCGAATTAATTGTGGTGGACGATGGCTCAACCGATGCGACCGCCGAGGTCGCCTGCCGCGCAGGGGCCAGGGTCATCTCACAGCCCAATGCGGGGCCGGCGGCGGCGCGCAACACCGGCGTGCGCCACGCCTGCGGCGAGATTGTCGTTTTTACCGATGCCGACTGCGTCCCCGCACCCGATTGGCTGGTTGAAATCCTCGCGCCGTTCCAGAATGAGCAGGTCATGGGGGTTAAGGGCGTTTACCGCACCCATGAGCGCGCTCTGATTCCCCGCTTTGTACAGCTTGAATATGAGTCAAAGTACGAGCGCATGCGCCACCAGGAGCGCATTGATTTCATTGACACCTACTCAGCCGCCTACCGGCGCGAGGTGTTCCTTGCCAATGACGGTTTTGATGAAATCTTCCGCAAGCCGTCCGTTGAAGATCAGGAATTTTCCTTCCGGCTGGCGGGTAAAGGCTATCTTCTGGTTTTTCAACCCACAGCCGCCGTGTATCACCGCCACGATTTAACCCTGCGCGAGTATTTCGAGCGCAAGTTCGGCATCGGCTATTGGAAGGCCATTATGCTCAACTGGCTTCCTGAAAAGACCTTCAACGATTCGCACACCTTGCCTTCTCAGCGCTGGCAAATTGCGCTGTTGGGCCTGATGCTGGCATCTCTGTTGGCCGCGTTGATCTGGCCGTTCTTTGGCTGGGCCGCGCTGGCCTGCCTGGCGCTGTTTGTGCTTTCGACGGGTTCTTCGCTGGCCTTCATTGCTAAACGTGACCCGGCTTTACTGCCGATTGCTGTGCCGATGATCTTCGTGCGGGCTTTCGCCCAGGCGGTGGGGCTGGTGGTGGGGATGCTGCATACCCCCCGCAGTATCCGCCGCAGCCGCAAAGGGCTGAATATGGCAGAGCGGGCGCTCAAACGGCTGATTGATGTGGTGGGGGCTGTGGTTGGCCTGGTGGTTTCTGCGCCGGTTCTGCTGGTGGCGGCCATTGCGATTAAGTTGGACAGCCCCGGCCCGGTGGTGTTCACCCAGGTGCGCGCCGGTGAAAACGGTAAGCCGTTTCGGATTTATAAACTGCGCACGATGGTCAATGGGGCCGAGCATAAGCTTGGTGAAGTCCTTAAAGATAACCCCTTAAAAGGCCCGGTCTATAAAATCCCGAATGATGCGCGCGTCACGCGGGTAGGCAAGATCCTGCGCCGCTGGAGCATGGATGAAATTCCGCAGTTCTGGAATATCCTGCGCGGCGAGATGAGCCTGGTCGGCCCGCGCCCTGAGGAAGTCTGGGTGGTAAACTGCTATAACGATGCGCAGCGCCAGCGCCTGCTGGTCAAGCCCGGCCTGACCGGCCCTATGCAAGTGGCCGGACGCGGGTTGTTAGATATGGATGAGCGCGTGAAACTGGAAATGGATTACGTTGAAAACTACTCTTTGTGGAAGGATATCCTTATCCTGCTGCGCTCGGTCCGCGCTGTTGTGAAGGGTGACGGCGCTTTTTAATTCAATCCTGGCTTGCGTTATCCGATTACTTGCATTATACTGTTGCGAAATCGTTGCGATTGACGCTTTTTAGCTCTTGCAAGTTGCTCTGCTTGCCTGGGGCGGAGGTCGTGAGTCGTAATCACAACGGAAGGGGGGAAGAAAATCTGAATCAAGAGAGGGTGTTACCAATGGCAGTGAGCTGGTATGCGATTCAGAGCAAGCCGAACAAAGAAGATGCGCTCTTTAGCCAGTTGGAAAATCAGGGATATGAGGTCTTTTACCCGTGTATCCGTGTCCATCCTGTCAACCCCCGCGCAAAGAAGATTAAGCCCTATTTTCCGGGCTATATGTTTATCAATGTTGATCTAGAAAAAATTGGGCTTTCTGCATTACAATTTATGCCGTTTGCCAGAGGCATGGTGACGTTTGACCAGGAGCCAGCGACCGTGCCAGATGCGCTGATCCAGGCCATCCGCAAACGGGTACAGGAAGTGAACGAAGCAGGGGGTGAATTATTCGACGGTTTGCACAAAGGCGATACGGTCAAAATTCAAGATGGGCCATTTGCCGGCTATGAGGCCATTTTTGATGTGCGCCTGCCGGGCAGTGAGCGCGTGCGGGTGCTGATTAAGCTCTTGAGCCAGCGCCAGGTTCCGGTAGTGCTGGAAGCCGGGCAGATTCAGCAGTGCAGGCCCACCGTCGAGGAAAAACCGGCCGTCCAGCCGCGGAAAGCCGATGGTCAGCGCAAACCCCGTTAAACTGCGCCGTCCGGGTGCTACCCCTTTGCGATAACTGTAGGCAACGCATAGACCGGCCTCGCGGATGACCAACGGCCGGTGATTGCACAGCTCATTTAAGCCAGAATCGGAGGTTAACATGAAAGTTCTCGTTACAGGCGGCGCCGGTTTCATCGGTTCGCATGTGGTCGATCAGATGATCGCGGCCGGGCATGACGTGGTGGTGGTGGACAGCCTGATTACCGGGCGCAAGTCGAACCTGAACCCCAAAGCACGCTTTTACCAGGTTGACATCCGCAGTCCAGAACTGCGCCAGGTGTTCGAGGCCGAGCGCCCCGAAGTAGTGGACCATCACGCCGCACAGATGGATGTGCGTAAATCGGTAGCTGACCCTATCTACGATGCGGATGTCAATATCCTTGGCACGCTTAATCTGCTCAATTTGTGCGTGGAGTTCAAGGTTCGCAAGGTCATTTACATCTCGTCCGGTGGGGCGGCCTACGGTGAGCCGGTCTATCTGCCGTGCGATGAAAAGCACCCCATCCAGCCGCTTTGCCCGTACGGGGCAACCAAATATATGACCGAGCTGTACCTGTATATGTACAGGCAAACTTACGGCCTCGATTACACCGTCCTGCGCTACCCGAATGTCTACGGCCCGCGCCAGGACCCGCACGGTGAGGCCGGCGTGGTGGCGATTTTCACCGGCCAGATGTTGAAGGGCGAGCCGGTGCGGATCTTTGGTTCTGGTGAGCAGGTGCGCGACTTTGTCTATGTGGCCGACTGTGCCCGCGCCAACCTGATGGTACTCGACCAGGGCGGCGGCGAAGTCTATAACCTGGGATACGGCCTCGGCACATCTATCAACCAGATTTTTGCCGAACTCAAGAAGATCACCCAATACCCGCGCGAAGCCATTTATGCCCCGGCCAAGCCCGGCGAGACCTTTCGGATCTACCTGGATGCTTCTAAGGCCCGCCAGCAGTTAGGCTGGACGCCAACCATTGGCCTCGAAGAGGGGTTGTGCAAGACGGTGGATTATTTCCGCGCGGTGGAGATGGCGGAGAAGTAGATTGGGCTTGAAGTCACGGCCTTTCAGCGAAGAGATCACCGGCCTGGCCGGGGCGCTTGAGCGCAAACTGCTGCGCATGGCGGCCCGGCACAGGCTTTCGCGGCGCAAATTCCTGGCCCTGATGGGCCGGGCCATGCTGGGCGCGGCCCTCACCGGTGGGGGAGGCTGGGCTTATGTCAGCGGCATCGAACCAACCTGGTTTCAGTTAGAACGGGTGGAACTGCGCCTGCCGCGCCTGGCTCTTGACTTTGATGGCTTTCGCATCGCGCAGATCACCGACATCCACCTGAGCGAGTCGCTGACCATCGAGCGGCTGGCGGAGGTGGTTCAGACGGTTCTGGCGCAGAAACCCGACCTGATCGCCATCACCGGAGATTATGCAGACGATCTTCATACCCTGCGCACCCACACGGACGACCTGATTGACGTACTGCGCCCTCTGATCTATCAGGCTCCCCTGGTGACGGTGATGGGCAACCACGATTATTGGGTGGGGGCCGATGCCGTGCGCTGGGTGATTCGCTCGGTGGGGATGAGTGAACTGGCGAACTACGTGCTGATGCTCCGGCGCGGGGCGAGTGTGCTGTACATTGCCGGGGTGGATGACGTATGGGAACGCCACGCGCGCCTGGGCCGGGTGCTGAACCAGATCCCCGATGACGGTCACGCAGCCATTTTGCTGGCCCACGAACCAGATTTTGCCGACAGCGCCGCCCTGAGCGGGCGCTTTGACCTGCAAATTTCAGGCCATTCGCACGGCGGCCAGGTGGTCATTCCCTTCTTCGGGCCGCCGGTGCTGCCTTACCTTGCCAAAAAATACCCGTCCGGCCTCTATCAGGTGGGCGGCATGATCCAATACACCAGCCGGGGGGTAGGGACGATCCCGCCGAGGGTGCGCTTTAACTGCCGCCCTGAAATCACCCTGTTTACGCTCCGCTCTGGGCGCGAAGACTGACCTGTTAGAGAATCATCTCCAGTTCAATTTCATCTCGGATGGGGATGCCATCGCTGCCGATGGGCGGGATGGCCTTGTATTGGCGTGCCTCTTCAACGGCGTTGCGGTGAACTGCCACCAGCACAAAGCCGCGTTTCTGATAGAAGCGCAGGGCGTTGAGATTATCGTTGGTGGTGATCAGCCACAACCGGCGGCAGCGGCGCGCCTGGGCGGCGGTTTTTACTGCTTCGATCAGAGCGGTTCCAACGCCCAGGCCGGGGCGCAGACTGTCGAGGGTGACGATTTCGCAGGCGTCGCCCTCGACCCGGTACGTCACCAGCCCGATCCGTTCAGAACCAGCATAGGCCGCGAAGCCGGGCAGGTCGCGGGGGTAGTAGATTGCGCCGTGCGCCACTACAAAGTCCGCGCCCCATTGTTCAGCTACCAAGCGGTTGACCCAAGCGGCGTCGCTGGATTGCAGTGGGCGAATGTGAAATTCTGCCATAAAAAACCTCAATTCACGATTGATTTTATCTGTTAAAATCGTGTGGGTCATTTCAACCGACCAGCGCATCCTCTAAAGAAGTTTAAATCAGGAGACCATCTACATGGAATACCGACTCTTGGGCAAATCAGGCTTCAAAGTCCCCGTTCTCACGCTTGGCACGGCCACCTTTGGCGGCAGAGATGATTTCTTCAACGCGTTCAACACCACCGATGTGGCCGCGGCCACCCGCCTGGTGGATATCTGCCTGGAAGCGGGCCTGAATATGTTCGACTCGGCGGACGTGTATTCGGGCGGCGCGGCTGAACAAATTTTGGGCGAGGCGATCAAAGGCCGCCGCAGTCAGGTGATTATCTCAACCAAAGCGACCTTTGGCAGCGGCCCCGGCCCCAATGATGTTGGCTCTTCGCGCTTTCACCTGATCCGCGCGGTAGAAGGCAGTCTGCGCCGCCTGCAAACTGATTATATTGACCTTTTTCAACTGCACGGGTTCGATGCCCAAACACCGGTCGAAGAAACTATCCGCGCGCTGGATGACCTGGTGCGGGCCGGCAAAATTCTATACACCGGCTGCTCGAATTTCTCCGGCTGGCATCTGATGAAGTCACTGGCAGTATCTGAACGCTACGGGTGGACGCGCTACGTTGCTCACCAGGCGTATTATTCGCTGGTGGGGCGCGAATATGAGTGGGAGCTAATGCCGCTGGCGGTGGACCAGAACGTTGGCTGTGTGGTATGGAGTCCATTGGGGTGGGGCCGCCTGACCGGGCGCATCCGGCGCGGCCAGCCCTTGCCCGCCGACAGCCGCCTGCGCAGTAAACATGCCCTGGAAGGCGGCCCGCAGGTTCCCGAAGAATACCTCTATCGCGTGATTGACGCCCTGGAAACTGTATCTCAACAGACTGGCAAAACCATCCCACAGATTGCCATCAACTGGCTGTTAGGCCGCCCCACTGTTGCCACCGTCATCATCGGCGCGCGCAACGAGGCCCAACTGCGCGAGAACATCGGCGCGGTGGGCTGGCGGCTCACCCCCGAACAGGTGGCTTTGCTGGATGAAGCCAGCGCCGTCCCCAAAATTTACCCCTACTGGCATCAGGCTGGCTTTCACCGCAACCCCTTCCCGGTCGGTTAACGAAACAACAAGAGCAGGCTTTTGGGCCTGCTCTTGTTTTGGCTTACACTTAATTAATCCGATGACTATAGGGGGGAGCGTCCAGGCAGGGCGCGGACAATGCCAATGAGGACCACGGCCCCTAGGAACGCGACGAGTAACGACCCGATGTTAAACCCATTGACCGGGTCTGGGATGCCCAACAGGGCTGAGGCCAGAAAACCGCCGACCAGAGCGCCAACAATGCCCAGCACAATGCTGAACAAAACGCCGCGCCCGGGGCTCTTCATCACCGTATCGGCCAGCCAGCCGGCAATCAAACCAACCAGAATCCACGATAAAAGACCCATTTTTCCTCCTTTAGAACAATGAAAATGGTTCGGCTTGCTTCACACACACCCATGCGAGTCCGCCTGCGTGCGCATGATTGTATTATGGGTCGTTTTTGTGAATATTCTAATGGGGAGTTACCGTTTTTTATTGGGGAAATTCCCACGCTCGCCCGAGCAGAAATTACCCCATGCTTACAAATTCATCACCTGGAGCGTACCTGCTGGTCAAAAGATCAATGCGCTCCTCTCCATAAGACCGGTACGGTTTCCGCTGTGCGCCGGATGTGCCTGATCTGGCAGGATCTTACACTGTGAGAGATCTATTCCACGTGAGGAGCAAAAGATGAAACCATTGTTGGTGAGTTTACTGAAAACCCTGACCTGCGGGATTGTGTTTTTCGTTGGGACCATGGTCGGGGGCATCGCAGCGGGATGGTTGGGTTTGCCAGCCCCTGCCATGCCCGAAGGCAGTGAGCCTGGCGCGCTGGCGGGGCATCTTTTCCTTGCCAGCCTGGGCATGGGGGCTCTGCTGGCATTCCTGGCCGGGCGGTTGAGGGGGCGGTTCTGGGCGCGCTGGTTAGTGCTGGCGTTCTTTGGCTGGGTAATCTATTCGTTCACCACGTACGTTGAAGCAAAGATTTATACGACCTTTTCGTCTGCCTCGCTGTATAAAGTAGTCATGGATCTGGTAGCCTTTGTCGTCAGCGGCGGGCTGGCCGCCGGTTGGTTTGCGCCGCATGGAAACGGTGTGACCTCGCCCTTGAGTCAAATGATTCCACTGCGTTCGCCGCAGGCCTGGGCCTGGCGGCTGGCAGTTGCCTGGGCGGCCTTTCCGGTTATTTACCTGGCTTTTGGCAAAGTGGTAGAACCGTTGGTGATTGACGTATACCGGCAGGGCCAACTGGAAATGACCGCGCCCGGTTGGGGGCAGATCGTTCCGGCGCAAATGCTGCGCAGTCTGCTCTTCCTGCTGGTGTGCCTGGCCGTCATGTTCCGCTGGCAAGGGTCGCGCCGCGCCTTATTGAGCAGCCTGGCTGTGGGCATGTTTTTGCTGGTCGGCGGGCTGTATATGCTTCAAGCGTACTGGTTCCCGCCGGGTTTTCGCCTGGTTCACAGCCTGGAAATCCTGGCCGATTCGGTCGTCTACGCGCTGTGTCTGGGGGCGTTATTTACGCCGCTCGCCCGGCCTGCTGGCGCGCAGGCGCAGTCTCTACGGGTGGGTTGAAATTGGCCCTGGTAACAGAAGATGGCATTGTGCTGCTGCCGGGCCATTCTTTCATAATTTCAGAAGCAGGCTGCCGTTGGAGTCAAACCAGGTGCGGGCGGCATAATCGAGGGCGCGCAGGGTTTCAGGGCGCAGCGCGCGCGCGGCCCGTCCGACTGGGGCGATAGGCACGCCGCGCTTGCCGAGAAGATACTTGGATCCAAGCGGGTGGACGGAGCGTTGAGCCAGTTTCATGGCGCACAAATGGTTTTGCAGCCGCTCGGCGTCTGGGTCGTGGGCGCGGGCCTTATCAATCACCGTGGCAACGAGGTCGGGGAGCCAGATTGCGGCAATGGTCATAGACCCCGGCGAGCCGGCGCGCAGGGCATCGAGCATCAGCGGAGTATTGGCCTGCAGGACAGCGAGGGGCGTTCCGGCAGTGGCGGCGAGGTGGGCGCGAATTTTATCGAGGTCGCAGCTGGTTTCTTTATAGGCCACGAAGCGCCCACTGCGGGCCAGGCGCGCTACCAGGCTGGTAGAGAGGTGGAAACTGCGTGGGACGGGGCATTCGTATAGACCTAGCGGCGCGGCCACCTGTTCTGCCAGGGTGAGATAGTAGCGTTCCAGTTCGTCGTCGCTGTTTAAAAACTCCGGCACGAGCAGCATCACCACGTCGGCCCCGGCGTCTGCCATCTGACGCGCACAGCGGATGTGTTCTTCCAGACTGCCGCCGAAGTTGCCGGTTGCCGCCACCGGAACGCGCCCCTGGGCGGCCCGCACGGCCTCGCGCACCAGCAGCAGGCGTTCTTCAGGCTCCAGGTGAAACATCTCGCTGGAGAGACAGCAGGCGTACAGCCCGCCAACGTGATGATGCGTATACCATTCGATCATGGCGCGGTATGCGCCGCAGTCAATCTTGAGTTCGTCGTCAAAAGGCGTAACCATGGTGGGCCAGGCCCCTGCGAAGGTTGACATTGGGTGACTCCCCTTCAATAACGCAGAAATTAAAAGAACAAGCGGCTCACTACTCCCACTCCAGCGCCAGCCAGCACCAGCCAGGTGGCGTTGACTTTATATTTGAGGATGACAGCCCCGGCGGCCAGAGCCAGCAGTACCGTGAGCGGGTCTACCAGTGAAGCCTGGGCCAGTTGGAAGGTCACGCCTGCCATCAGCCCCAGCGAGGCCACATTCACGCCGTCCAGCAGAGCGCCGGCCCAGGGCGAGGCCCTCAGCCGCGGGATGAGCGGGTTAGAGAGCGCCACGAAGATGAACCCCGGCAGAAAGATCCCCACTGTGGCGACAACTGCGCCTGGAATGCCGCCCATCAGATAGCCGATGAAGGTGGCGGTGGTGAACAGCGGCCCAGGGGTGATCTGCCCGACGGCTACGGCATCGAGCAGTTGGCGGTCGGTCAGCCAGCCGAGGCGCTCCACAAAGTCGGCCCGCAAAAAGGCCAGCAGGACATACCCACTGCCGTACAGCACCGCGCCGATTTTCAGGAAGGTGAAGAACAGCACCGGCAGGGTATACGGCGAGGCAAGCACCAGGAACAGCTTTTCGCTCAACCAGCGGGGGCGCTCGCCGGTTTGTGGATCAGACAAGATCGCGGAGAGCCAGGGCAGGGCAAGAGCGGCTGTGGGCGGGGCTTTGCGCAGGCGGGGCAGGTTTTGGATGAACATCACCGCCAGGCCGGTCCCCAACAGGATAAGAATTTCATTGGCCCCCAGCAGGTAAAGTGCCAGCACCGCGGCCCCAGCCAGGGCGGTCAGCGGGCCTTTGACAGCACTGCGCCCCAACCCATAGAGGGCTTGAAAGATGATGGCAATGATCACCGGCTGAATGCCGTAAAATAACCACCCGGCTTGGGGCGTACTGCCATAGCGGGTATAGGCCCAGGCCAGTACGCCGACGATGAGCATGGCCGGCAGAATGAAAGCCGAACCGCCTGCGAACAGCCCGATCAGCCCGGCGCGCAGGTAGCCGATGTGCATGGTCATCTCGGTGGAATTGGGGCCGGGGATCAGGTTGGTGGCTCCCAGCAGGTCGAGGAATTGGGCATCCGTCAGCCACTTGCGGCGCGTCACCACCTCTTCGCGCATCAGGGCGATGTGGGCCGCCGGTCCGCCGAAGGCCGTGAAGCCCAGGCGCAGGAACAACAGCACCACTTCGCGCAGCGGGTGGAGTGAGGGCATCATGGGTTAATTGTAGCCGGAATTTGATATACTTACGCTAACAGGCTCGCTCAGTGTGCAGCGGGTTTTCTGAATTCTTTCCTCAAGGAGAATCGTTATGACCACAGTCCCCGAAGCGGCCAGGCCCCTGGTCGAATTGCAGCCCGAACATTCCTTCTTCATCGGGATTGATTCAGACGGCTGCGCGTTTGACACGATGGAAATTAAACATAAAGAGTGCTTTTGTCCGAAGATTATTAAGCATTGGGGCTTGCAGCCGGTCTCGAAATACGCGCGCGAGGCGGCGGAGTTTGTGAACCTCTATTCGAAATGGCGAGGGATCAACCGCTGGCCCGCCCTGGTGATGGTCTTTGACCTGCTCCGCGAGCGCCCCGAAGTCCTGGCGCGGCGGGCCGTTATTCCCCAGGCCGAGAAGGTGCGCGCGTTTATCAATTCGGGTCATCCACTGTCTGACAGCGGCCTGAAAGCCTACATGGCTCAGCACCCCGATCCTGAGCTGGATCAGGCCCTGGCCTGGTCGCAGGCGGTCAACCGCGAGATCAGCGAGATGGTTCACGGCGTGCCGCCCTTTCCTTACCTGCGCGAAAGCCTGCAAAAACTGACCGGACAGGCCGATATGATCGTGGTCTCGGCTACGCCTACCGAGGCGCTGGTGCGGGAGTGGGAAGAACACGATATCGCCCGCTACGTGCGCGTCATTGCCGGGCAGGAGATGGGGACCAAAAAGCAGCACCTTAAGCTGGCGGCGCAGGGCAAATACGCCGAGGACCACGTGCTGATGATCGGCGACGCCCCCGGCGACATGGAAGCGGCGCGCTCGATCAACGCCCTGTTTTACCCGATTAACCCAGGCCACGAAGAAGATTCGTGGGAGCGGTTCTACAAAGAGGCCCTGCAAAAATTCCTGGACTGCGCTTACACTCGTGAATACGAGGCCGGGCTGATCGCCGAATTTGAGAAAGCCCTGCCCGATACCCCACCCTGGAAAAAGTAGTTTTCGAATAAAGAGAGGAGAAATCATGGATAAAGCCAATATCGGCGTGATTGGCCTGGGCGTAATGGGCCATAACCTGGCGCTCAATATGGAACGCAACGGCTTTCGGGTGGCCGGCTATGACCTGGACGCTAACAAGACCAAAACCTTTCTGCAAGGCGAGGGGGCCGGCAAGCAGATTATCGGCGTTTATTCGCCCCAAGAATTGATGGCGGTCCTTGAGAAGCCGCGCCGCATTCTGCTGATGGTCCCCGCTGGCCGCCCGGTAGATGATGCGATTGCTCACCTCAAGCCGTACCTGGAGGCGGGAGACATCCTGATTGACGGCGGCAACTCTTTCTTTCAGGATACCGAGCGCCGCAACCTGGCGCTGGCTGGCGAGGGTTTTAACTTCGTCGGGATGGGCGTTTCGGGCGGCGAAGAGGGCGCGCTGTGGGGTCCCAGTCTGATGCCCGGCGGCCAGCTCGAAGCCTATCAGGCCCTCGAACCGATCCTGAAGGCCATCGCCGCCAAGACGGCCGATGGCGAGCCGTGCGTAGACTATATGGGCCCGCGCGGCGCAGGGCATTACGTCAAAATGGTGCATAACGGCATTGAGTACGGCGATATGCAGTTGATCGCCGAAATTTACGATCTGCTGCACCGCGGCGCGGGGCTTTCGGCCCTCGAACTGAGCGCCATCTTTGAGGAATGGAACGCGGGCATCTTGCAGTCGTATCTGATTCAGATCACGGCGGAGATTTTGAAGAAGGTTGACCCAGATACCGGCAAGCCCCTGGTGGATGTGATCCTGGATGAGGCCCAGCAGAAGGGAACCGGCAAGTGGACCAGCCAGAACGCCCTGGACGTGGGCGCCCCGACCCCCACGATCAACGCCGCCGTGGAGAGCCGTATTATCTCGGCCCTTAAAACACAGCGCGTGGCCGCTTGCGGTTTGCTGACCGGCCCATCCGAAACCTACACCGGCGACCGCCAGCGCCTGGTTGATGCCGCCCGCGATGCCCTGTATGCCAGCAAGATCACCTCTTATGCTCAGGGTTTAGGGCTGCTGCGCATCGCCTCGGAGGAATACAAATACGATATTAACCTGGCGCGCGTGGCGCGCGTCTGGCGGGCGGGTTGCATCATCCGCGCTCAACTCTTGGGCGACATTATGGAGGCTTACACCCGCAACCCGGCCCTTGTTAACCTGATGCTCGATGATCACTTCCGGGGTGTGCTGGCGCGGTCACAGGCGGCCTGGCGCTTCGTCTTGCAGACCGCCATTGGGTTGGGCATTCCAGTCCTGGCCTTAAGCGCCTCGCTGGCCTATTACGATGCCTACCGCAGCGCCGTACTGCCCGCTAATCTCACCCAGGCCCAGCGCGACTATTTCGGCGCGCACACGTACCGCCGCGTAGACCGCGAGGGCGTTTTCCATACGGAGTGGAGCCAGTGAACAAGAACGTGATCGTCGCACAGTCCGGTGGGCCAACGCCGGTCATCAACAACACCCTGCTCGGCATCTTCGATACCTGCCGTTCGATGCCCGACCGTTTCGGCAAAATCTACGCCGGGTATCACGGCATCGAAGGAGTCCTGCGCGAAGAACTGCTGGACCTCTCGGCCCAGCCAGAGGAAGAAATGGCCCTGTTGGGGACGACCCCTACGGCGGGCAGTATTGGGACCTGCCGCTATAAACTGCGCAGCAAGCAAACGGAAGATTTTGACCGCATCATCGAAGTGCTGAAAGCTCACGAGATCGGCTACTTCTTCTACATCGGCGGCAATGACTCGATGGATACGGCTCATAAGGTAGCTCAACTGGCGCAGTCGCGCGGGTTAGACCTGGTGGCTACCGGCGGCCCCAAAACCATTGACAATGATGTGGGCGACAGCGAGTTTAAGCTGGTGGATCACACCCCTGGGTACGGCAGTGTTGCGCGCTACTGGGCGCTGAACATCCAAAACGCCAATGAAGAAAATGCCGGCTCCAGCCCGGCAGACCCGGTGCTGGTCATTCAGGCGATGGGGCGCAAGATTGGGTTTATTCCGGCGGCGGCGCGCCTGGCCGACCCTCACCGTGAAATGCCCCTGCAAATCTACCTGGCCGAAGCCGGCGTGACTCTGCCGGAGATGGCCGACCTCGTCAACGACGAATTAAAGCGCAGTGGGCGCTGTATTGTGGTGGTGAGCGAGGGCCTGGACGTGGGCGACGTCGGCGAGGTCAAAGACAGCTTTGGGCATACGGTCTTTTCGTCCAGCAAAAGCACGGTGGCGCAGATTGTGGTCAACTACCTGAACGAAGTGGGCCTGGCGGCGCGCGGGGCGGCCCGCTCGAACGTCTCCGGCACGGATCAACGCGGCAATATGATTTACGCCTCCACCGTAGACCTGGATGAGGCTTATAAACTGGGGCAGAAGGCCGCGCTCATCGCGGTAGAAGACGGTTCAGGCTATATGAGCACCATCCTGCGCGAGCCGGGGCCCATTTACAACGTGCGTTACGACAAAGTTCCACTGCAAGTAGTGGCGAATTCAGAGCGCAAGTTCCCGGCCTCGTGGATTGCCCCCTCACGGGTGGATGTGACGGATGAGTTCGTCCAGTATGCCATGCCGTTGATCGGCAGAGATTGGCCGAGCGTCCCGTTGGTGAACGGCTTACAGCGTTTTGCGCGGCTCGAAAAAATCTTCGCGCCGCAGAAACTGCCGGCTTACGTTCCACAGGCGCACCGCTGAGGAATCTGGGGCCGCAGGGGCGGTTGCACTGCCCCCTGCGGCCCGGGCTTTGGCCTTTCTTAAATTTTCTGGCGCGCGTTTACAAGCCTGGAGAATCATGGTATAAACAAAGTACCCTGCTGTGCTCGTGCTGCTGCACTACCGGTTTTGGGCCAACACCTGTAATCACGGGAGCCATATTTCCAGCAGTTACGCGATAGGCGGGCCGCAGCTATGTTCTGCATCAGCAGCGCCAAGGCGGAAAATCTGCTGGTGAGGTTCCCACTTACGAAAGCAGGTTCAAAACATCGCACCACACGGCATAGCGGGGGAGTTATTATCCTTTCTGGGGCTGCATCCTGGCAGCCCCAGGCTCGTTAAACTAGCGGTGGCGGCGTTCCAGCTCGGCCTGGATGGCGCTTAACTCGATGCGCTTGTACGCCAGCAGGACCAGCAGGTGATAGGTGAGGTCCGAAACCTCTTCGATCAGGCGCTGGTCGCCCTGGCCTTTGGCCGCCAGGATGATTTCCATGGCTTCTTCGCCCACTTTCTTTAAAATTTCATCTTCTCCGGCGGCCATCAGCCGGGCGGTATACGACTGCGCGGTGGGGTGATCGCGCCGCTGGCAAATGATCTGGTAAAGATCGTCGAGGGTCATGAGAACTCCAATTCGGTAATTTAATCAGAAGGCGGGTTTGCATCGGGGCTGTTGGCCGCTGTCAGCGGCCTGAAGAAGCAAGACACATGGCCGGTGTGGCAGGCCGGGCCAGCCGGGTGGACGCGCAGTAACAGGGTGTCGCCATCGCAGTCCACCCACAGGTCTACGACGTGCTGTACGTTGCCCGAAGTGCCGCCCTTGTGCCAGATTTCCTGGCGGCTGCGCGACCAGAAATGGGCCTGGCGGGTGTTTAAGGTAAGGTCGAGGGCCGCGCGGTTCATGTAGGCCATCATCAACACCTGGCCGCTGTTGGCGTCTTGTACAATGGCAGGCACCAGGCCGCGCTCGTCAAAGTGGATCAGGGAAACGTCTATGGCATTCATGGCGAGGGCCTCACCGGCACGCCGGCCTCTTGCAGGTATTTTTTGAGGGCCGGGATCGCCATCTTACCGTCGTGGAAGAGTGAAGCGGCCAGGGCGGCATCGGCCTTGCCGGTAGTCAGCACCTCGGCAAAGTGGGCGAAGGTCCCGGCTCCGCCGGATGCAATCACCGGCACCGAGACGGCCTCGGCCACGGCACGGGTCAGCGCTACGTCATAACCGGCCAGGGTTCCGTCGGCGTCCATGCTGGTGAGCAAGATCTCGCCCGCGCCGCGCGCCACGCCTTCCACGGCCCATTCGACGGCGTCTTTGCCGGTTCCCAGCCGCCCGCCGTTGATGAACACTTCCCATCTCGCCGCGCCCGGCGACTGACTGCGGCGCGCGTCAATGGCAAGCACCACGCACTGACTGCCGAAGCGCTCCGCGCCCTCGCTTAACAGAGTCGGGTTGCGCACCGCCGCCGAGTTGACGCTCACCTTGTCGGCCCCGGCCAGCAGCAGGCGGCGCATATCTTCTACACTGCGGATCCCCCCGCCCACTGCCAGGGGCATAAACACCTGGTCCGCCACTTTGCGAACCACCTCAACGACCGTGTCGCGCCCCTCGTGGGTAGCGGAAATATCGAGAAAGACCAGCTCATCGGCCCCGGCGGCGTCGTAAATACGGGCCTGTTCCACCGGGTCGCCGGCGTCGCGCAGGTTAAGGAAATGGACGCCCTTCACCACGCGCCCGTTGGCGATATCGAGGCAGGGGATGATGCGTTTTGCTAACATTGTGATTTTCCTTCTTAGAATGTTGATCCCAGATGAATATCCAAGAGGTTCTCATCTGGGCTTCAAGTTCTTCCAAACAGCTTTTGCGGGTTGATGCTCCCTTCGTAGAGGGCGCGGCCCACGATCACCCCGGCCAGGCCGGCGGCGCGGGCGGCGTCAACATCTGCCAGACTGGAGACTCCGCCTGAGGCGATGACGCGCAGGCCCGACGCGCGCGCCAGCTCCACCGTAGCGGGCAGGTTCAGGCCGGTTTGCAGGCCGTCGCGGGCGATGTCGGTGAAGACCAGCCAGCGCAGGCCCTGCGCGGCCAGGCTTTGGGCCAGTTCTAAAGCTGTTGCGGGGGTTGCATTTTGCCAGCCGCGTACCTGCACTCTGCCGCCGCGCGCGTCCAGACTGGCCCCTACGCGCTCTGCTCCCCAGCGGCGCAGGGCTTCCTCCAGCGCGGCGGGCTGTTCTACGGCCAGCGTTCCGAGCATCACCCGCTGGACACCGGCTTCGAACGCGGCGGCGATGGCCTCCAGCGAGCGCAGGCCGCCCCCAAACTGAACCTGTACGCCGCCCTGGGCCGCCTCGGCCAGAATGGATTGCAGAGCGCGCCGGTTGGCCTGGTCGGGCTGGTCGAAAGCGCCATCCAGGTTGACCACGTGAAGCCAGCCGGCACCGGCCTCGATCCAGCGGCGGGCCGTCTCGCGCGGCTCGGCGCTGTAGTTCGTCTGGCGGTGGGGGTCGCCTTCTTGCAGGCGCACCACCTGACCGGCGCGCAGGTCAATGGCGGGAAAGATGGTAAAAGGTGGGGGAGGGGTCGGCATGGGTCACAGCTCCAAAAAATTTGCCAGCACTTTTTGGCCTACCTTCTGGCTCTTTTCGGGGTGGAACTGCACGCCAAACACATTTTGGCGCTGTACGGCGCTGGCATAGTGGATGCCGTAATCGGTGTGGGCGGCGGCATCGGCGGGGTCGGTGGGGGCGCAGTAATAGGCATGATTAAAGTAAGCGTAGGCCCCTGGTTCCAGGCCCCGGAACAGCGGGCAGTCAGGGCGGGGCCACAACTGGTTCCAACCGGTGTGCGGCACTTTCAGGCCGGGCATTGCGCCAAAGCGCACTACCCGCCCCGCCAGCACGCCCAGGCCGGGGTGCTGGCCCATTTCTTCGGATAGCTCAAACAGGGCCTGCATTCCCACGCAGATGCCCAGGATGGGGTCTCCCCGGCGGACGGCGGCTTGCAGCGGCTCCACCAACCCGCGCGCGCGCAGTCCCTGCATAAAACTGCCAAAGGCCCCCACGCCCGGCAGTACAATCCGGGCAGGGGCGCGCAGGTCGCGCGGGTCGGCGGTGACGCGGACGTTAAAGCCGATAGCCTGGATGGCATTATGAACCGAATGCAGGTTGCCGGTTCCGGCGTCAATCAGAAGTGCATCATAGGATGTCTGCATGGGTCCTCTTACATTAAAATTCCTTTGCTGGAAGGGACCTGGCCGGCGCGGCGCGGGTCGATTCGGGTGGCGGCGCACAGCGCGCGCGCCAGGGCTTTAAAGAGCGCCTCGGCCTGGTGATGATCGTCGCGCCCATAGCGGACGGCGGCGTGCAGGGTACAGCGAGCCTGAACGGCAAAGCTCTCAAAAAAGTGTTGAAAGAGCGAGACGGGCAGCCCGCCCACGCTGGGGCTGTGCCATTCCACCTGGAAGATGGAATACGGCCGCCCGGAGAAATCCAGCGCCACCCAGGCCAGGCTTTCATCCATTGGGCATTCGGCGGAAGCCATGCGCACTATTCCGGCGCGGTCGCCCAGGGCCTGCTGAAAGGCGCTGCCCAGGGCCAGGCCGACATCTTCCATCGTGTGGTGCGGGTCAATGTGCAGGTCGCCGCGCGCCCTGACGCCCAGGTCGAACAGACCGTGAACGGCAATCTGCGCGAGCATGTGGTCGAGGAAGGGCAGGCCGGTATCAATCTGATGGCGGCCAGAACCATCTACATCCAGGCGGATTTCCACCTCGGTTTCGCCGGTTTTGCGCTGGAAGACGGCCGTCCGACCCGGTGCGGACTGGGGGGGGGCTTCTGGCCCTGCCGTAACCGGGATAGCGCCTGAATTCTGCGCAGCGGGGTGGCCCTCAAGGGCACGCAGGGCCGCGAGGACGGCGTCGGTATCTTGCGGGCGGCCCACGCTGATGCGAATATAGTCACGCAGCAGGGGAGTATTGTAATAGCGCACCAAAACGCCCATCTGCGCCAGGTTTTCTTTCAGTTCCAGGGCCGAACGGCCTTCGACTTTGCACAGAATGAAGTTGGCCTGCGATGGGAAAGGCCGCAGATAAGCAACGGCGCGCAGTCCGGCGAAAAGCCGCTCACGTTCGGCGCGCAGGCGGGCGACGTTGCCGGCCAGAACGTCGAGATCGCTCAATGAGGCCAGCGCCATGGCCGCGGCGGCTACGTTGACGTTATAGGGCTGTTTGGCTTTCCACAGCACCGGCATCAACCAGGTGGGAAAGGCCCCATAGCCCACGCGCATCCCCGCCAGCCCGGCCCACTTGCTGAAGGTGCGCAGTACCACCAGGTTTTCGAGCGCAGGGACCCATTGGATGCGGCTGGCAAGCTCGCCCAGCTTCCCGCCTTCCGAGGTGAACTCCACATAGGCTTCGTCAATCACCACCAGCAGGGGCAGTGCCAGCAGTTCTTCCACCTCGCCGGGGGCTGGCAGGCCGCCATCGGGGTTGTTGGGGGCGGTGAGAAAGAGGATCTTGGGGGCGCGTTCCTGCACAGCGGCGCGGATGGCCTCGATATCCAGGCTAAAACCGGCCTTGCGGGGGATGTTAACGACCTGACCGGCGTTGAGCAGGGTGTCGAAGGGGTACATGCCAAAGGTTGGCGGGCAGTTGATCACGCAGTCGCCCGGCTCTAACATGACGCGCAGCAGCAGGTCAATCAGTTCATCTGCGCCCGCGCCGGCCAGCAGGTTTTCGGCGGGTACGCCGGTAAACCCGGCCAGGGCGGCGCGCAGGGCGCGGCTTTCGGGGTCGGGGTAAATGTGTGGAAAAGCCAGTTCCGCGAGAGCCTGGCGCGCTTTTGGCGAAGGGCCGTAGGGATTTTCGTTGGCGTCGAGCTTGACGATAGCCTCCACCGGGCGGCCCAGGCGCGCCGAAAGCACTTCAAACGGCTCAATTGGCGTATAGGGAGGAAAATCGTTGAAGCGGGCGGCGGTCTTCATGGCTCGCCTCCGGCGGCGCGTGCAGAAGCCGCGGCGGCGTGCGCGTCTAACCCTTCCGCGCGGGCAATTTCAGCGGCGGCAGGGGCGATCTGCCGGGTAGTCGCCGGGTCGAGCGCCACCAGGCTGACGATGTGGACGAAATCCAGCACGTTCAGCGGCGAGGCGAAGCGTGCCGAGCCGCCGGTGGGCATTACATGCGAAGGCCCGGCCACATAGTCGCCCAGGACTTCAAAAGAATGCTCGCCCATAAAGATGCCTCCGGCGGCGTTAATCTCGCTCGCCAGCGCCCAGGGGTCGCGCACGGCCAGGCAGAGGTGTTCGGGGGCGTATTCGTTGGCAAGCTGGACCGCTTCGGCCAGGTCGCGGGTGAGGACGGCCCCACTGCGGTTGGCGAGCGACGCGCTGATGATCTCGGCGCGCCCGCGCTGCTCTAACTGGCGGCCTACCTCAACCTGGACTTTCTCGATCAGCGCGCGCGAAGGGGTCAGCAGAATCGCGGCGGCCAAGACATCGTGTTCCGCCTGAGCCAGCAGATCGGCGGCCACCCAATCGGGACGGGCGTCTTCATCGGCGATGACGACCGTCTCGGTAGGCCCGGCCAGGCCGTCAATGCCCACAATGCCGTAGACCTGGCGCTTGGCGAGGGTGACGAACAGGTTGCCAGGGCCTAAGATTTTATCCACCGGGCGGATCGTCTCGGTACCAAATGCCAGGGCGGCAATGGCCTGAGCCCCGCCCATGGCGTAGACCTCGGTAATGCCCAGCAGCGCGGCAGTCGCCAGGATGATAGGGGCAATTTCGCCCGATCCACGCGCCGGGGGAGCCGCCAGGACGATCTCTTGCACGCCCGCCGCCTGGGCCGGTACAGCCGACATCAGCACCGAAGAGGGCAGTGGGGCCGTTCCGGCGGGGACGTACAGGCCCACGCGCCGGATGGGGCGCACGAACTGGCCTAACGTGCCGCCCAGCGTTTGTGTCATCCAGGATGTGACCGGCTGGGCCTGATGGAAGGCACGCACCCGCGCGGCGGCCAGTTCCAGGGCGGCACGCCGGGCGGCGGGCAGTTCAGCCAGCGCCTGCTGCATCCGTTCTTCTGAGACGCGGAAGCTGGCGGGCGCTTTGCCGTCTAATTGGGTCGTCCAGTGAGTCAGAGCGGCGTCGCCGCGCTCGCGCACGTCACGTAATATGCGCTCTACCACCTGGGCGGGGGTGAGCGGCTCGCCAAACAGGCGGTTGATGCTCTCCTGCACGCGCGGCGGAACGGTCATATCGTCCATCGGCTGGCGCTTGAGGATAGTTTGCTTTGCAGTTGGGACGTCATAAAGGGTTAGCATAAGGTCTCCGGTAAAGTCGTTAAGGGTGGGGTTCACTTTGCGGTCTGCAGGGCTTGAAGCATAGCCATGTAGCGGGGCGGTTCTTCTTCAAAGATGTACGTCACCGGCATGACAACCACGCCCGAACCGCCAATGGCGCGCAGTTCGTTTATGGCCTGGAAGATGCGGCTGCGCGGTACGATCACGTTCACCGCGTACCAGTTGGGGTCCATCGAGCGCACCACCACCCGCGAGATGGTGGGCCCTTGCAGACCGGCGATGGTGGGCTGTTTGAAAATCTCCGCCGCGATGGCTTCTGGCGAGGAACCGCGCATGTTGGCGAAGATTGCCAGGTTTTCGCTGGCGCGAATGTGGGCCTCGAAGAATTCCAGCAACTGACGGGCGACTTTTAATGCAGTGGGGTTGTTTTTGAGGGCGTTCAGGTTGGCGATCAGGGCGGCCTGCGAAGGCTGGATCAACCCATCGGGCAGGGGGCGCAGGCGGTTGTCGCGCAGAGTCTGGCCGGAAGAAACCAGGTCTGAGATCATATCGGCGTAGCCGATGGCGGGGGCGGTTTCCAGCGTCCCTTCCGCGGAGATTAACGTATAAGGGATGGCGAAGCGGTCGAGGAAGCGCCCGGTGAGGACGGGGTATTTGGTCGCCACGCGCACCGGGCGGCCCAGGCGTTGGACGTAGCTTTGCAGACCCGCCATATCCAGCACGTCTTCCCAGGCTTCGGGGACGGCCAGGTTAAGGTAACATGCGCCAAAGCCGAGGTTATCGTGCAGTACCAGAATTGCGCCGTTATCGCCCCGGCGCTCTTCGAGAACGTCAATGCCGGTGATGCCAAATTCCACGCTGCCGTCGCGCACGCTGACGACGATATCCGCCGGGCGTTGGAACAGGACGTGCATTTCGGGCAGGGCCGGGATGGAGGCTTCGTACTGGCGCGGGTTGGGCTTGTAGATTTTTAACCCGCAGGCGCCGAGAAATTCAATGGCATCTTCGCTCAGCCGGCCTTTCGAGGGCAGCGAGATGCGCACCAGAGGGGGAACTTGGGGGGCAGTGGGCATGGGGTCTCCTTAAGTTTAAAGTGGTCAGAAGAAATCTGGCAATAAAAAAACCCCCCGGCGACCGGGGGGTAGATGCACTTGGGAATTCCGCCAAACGGAACCAACCTCCACCGGTCAGGCAGGGGGGAGGTGATGATGATGATGGAAGCGGGCAAAAGGTTTGGCAAGCATGTTGTGTACTATAACAGACGGTGGAGGAAATGTCAATGCCGGAAATGCCGCACGCCGGTAAAGAGCATGGCAATTCCGGCGCGGTTGGCGGCGGCGATGGATTCTTCATCCTTGACCGACCCGCCCGGCTCCACAATGGCCGTGATGCCCGCCGCCGCCGCCGTCTCAACCGAGTCGGGGAAGGGGAAGAAGGCGTCGGAGGCCATCACCGCGCCGCGGGCGCGCTCACCGGCGCGCTGAATGGCGATGCGCACGCAGTCAATGCGGTTGGGCTGCCCGCCGCCAATACCAACGGTGGCCTCGCCCCGGCCCAGCACGATGGCGTTCGATTTGACGTGCTGGCAGGCTTTCCAGGCAAAGCGCAGAGCGGCCAGTTCTTCGGCAGTGGGGGCGCGGTCGGTCACCACCTTCCAGGGTTCGGCATCCTGCGGGTCGCCCATGTCGCGGGTTTGCCACAGCAGGCCGCTGTTGACCGTGCGGATTTCATAATCGGGCCAGAGAGAAGGTTCAGGCATATCCACCAGGCGGCAGTTCTTGCGCCTGGCCAGCTTTTCGAGGGCCTGGGGAGTAAAGCCCGGGGCGATGATGCACTCCACAAACAGACTGCCCAGGGCGTCCACGGTGTCCTCATCGAAAGGATGGTTGGCGGCGATGACCCCGCCAAACGCTGAGATCGGGTCGCTTTGCAGTGCCAGCGCAAAGGCTTCGGCCACGCTGTCGGCGGAGGCGATGCCGCAGGGCGAAAGGTGTTTGACAATCGCCACGCTGGGACGGTCAAAAGAGAGGGCGGCGCGCCAGGCGGCGTCCAGGTCGAGCAGGTTGTTATACGAGAGGGCCTTGCCCTGCAGGATATTGCCGCCCAGCGGGCCAGCCTGGGGGTTCAGGCGAAACAGCATGGCTTTCTGATGCGGGTTCTCGCCGTAGCGCAGTTCGGTAGCCGGATAGAGCGAGAGCCAGGCCGGAGGCTCACCAGCGGCGGGGGCCTGTTCCAGTGCGCCAGCCAGGTAGGCGGCGATGGCGGTATCGTAATGGGCGGTGTGCTGGAAGGCTTTCACCGCCAGCCGGCGGCGGGTGCTGTCGGTCACCTGTCCGCGCGTGCGGATTTCCTCAATCACCACCGCGTAGTCGCACGGGTCCGTCACCACTGCCACGCGCTCATGGTTCTTGGCCGCCGCGCGGATGAGGGCCACGCCGCCAATGTCAATGTTCTCGATGGCGTCTTCCAGCCGCACCCCGGTTTTGGAAATGGTCTCGCGGAAGGGGTAGAGGTTGACGACCACCAGGTCAATCAGGCGGGCGTGCAGACGCTGTAAATCGCTTTGGTCGCTGACGGTTTCACGGGCCAGAATGCCGCCGTGAACAGCCGGGTGGAGGGTTTTAACGCGCCCCCCCAACACTTCGGGACTTCCGGTGTAATCGGCAATCTCTTGAACGTTCAGGCCGGCGTCGCGGATGGCCGCAGCCGTCCCGCCAGAGGCCAGCAGATGCCAGTCGAGCTGACTCAGCGCGTGGGCCAGTTCTACCAGCCCTTGTTTATTGGAGACAGAAAGAAGTGCAGTAGGCATAGTCGTTTATCCGTGTCCACCCAGATAGGCTTCGATCACCAGGGGGTTCTCCAGCAGTTCTTGGGCGTTCCCTTCCAGGGTGACGCGCCCGGTTTCTAACACATAGCCGCGGTCGGCAATCGAGAGGGCCATCTGAGCATTCTGTTCAACCAGCAGGATGGTGGTACCCTGGGCGTTGATCTCGCGGATGATCTCGAAGATTTGCTCCACCAGAATCGGCGAGAGGCCCATCGAAGGCTCGTCCAGCAGCAGCAGGTTCGGGCGTGACATCAGGCCGCGGGCAATCGCCAGCATTTGCTGTTCGCCGCCCGAAAGCGTGCCGCCGTATTGTTTGCGGCGCTCGCGCAGGCGCGGGAAGCGCTTCATCACGGCTTCCATGTCGGCTTTGATCCTCTCGTTATCGTTGAAGATGTACGCGCCCATTGCCAGGTTTTCTTCAACGGTAAGCTTGGGGAAGATGCGCCGCCCTTCGGGAACCTGAACTACGCCCAGGCGCACGATGTTTTGGGGGGGGACTTCGATGAGACTCTGGCCCTTAAAGCGGATATCTCCACTGCGCGGGCGCAGCAGACCCGAAATGGTGTTGAGCGAGGTGGATTTCCCGGCGCCGTTGCCGCCGATGAGGGCAACGATTTCGCCCTGTTCGAGATGGAAGTTAACCCCCTTGAGGGCGTGAATAGCGCCGTAAAAAACATTGATGTTTTCAACTTCAAGCATGCTCATGGACTTGCGGCCCTCTCTTTTCGCGGCGGAACCGTTCGGATAGCTTGGCAGCGCCCGGACCGAGGTAAGCCTCGATCACCCGGGCGTTCGATTGAATCTCGCGCGGCGTGCCTTCAGCAATTTTAACGCCGTAATCGAGTACGGTGATCTGCTCACTGATGCCCATGACCACGCGCATATCGTGTTCGATCAGCAGAATGGTGATGCCCAGGCTGTCGCGCAGGTTTTGGATGAAACGGGTCATCTCTTCGGTTTCCTGGGGGTTCATGCCGGCGGTCGGTTCATCGAGCAGCAGAAGTTTGGGCTTGTTGGCAAGTGCGCGGGCGATCTCCAGGCGGCGCTGCGCGCCGTAGGGCAGGTTGCGGGCCAGATTGTCGCCCATACCGGCCAGGTCTACGTAGCGCAGCAGGCGTTTGGCCTCTTCGATCGATTCGCGTTCCTCTCTGACGAAGCGTGGGTGGCGCACGATGGCATCAACCCAAGTACTGCGCAGGTGTGGGTATTGACCGATCAGGACGTTTTCCAGGGCGGTCATGTTGGCAAACAGGCGAATATTCTGATACGTGCGCGCGATGCCCAGGTGGGCGATCACATCTGTTGAGAGGCCCTGGATGGGTTTGCCGTAAAAAAGGACCTGCCCGCGCTCCGGCTTGTAAAAGCCCGAAATGCAGTTAAACAGGGTGGTTTTGCCCGCGCCATTCGGCCCGATGATGCTGGCGATGCTCTGTTCCTTCACCGTCAGGTCCACCTGGTCTACGGCTGTTAGCCCGCCGAAGATTTTTGAGACTTTTTGGGTTTCAAGGCATATGGTCATGGGTTAGTCCCCTTCTGCTTTCACGGCGGCCGCCGTCTTTTCGGCGGCTGGCTCAGCCGCCTGGCTGTGATTTTCGAGGTTCGGGCGGCTGGCCGGCCACAACCCTTCGGGGCGCAGGATCATCATCACAACGAGCAAAGCGCCAAACACCAGCAGGCGGTAATCTTCTAACTCGCGCAGGATTTCGGGCAGACCCTTGAGCGCAAATGAACCCAGGATGATGCCCGGAATGCTGTTGAGGCCGCCGACGATTGCCAGCGCCAGCACGTTGATGGAGACCATCAGCGAGTGATCTTCTGGCCCGGTAAACTGGTTGCGCGAAGCAAATAACGCCCCGGCCAGCCCGGCAAACGCCGCGCCAATTGCCAGGGCCAGCAGTTTGGATTGGAAGGTGTTAATGCCAGAAGCGCGCGCGGCGATCTCGTCTTCGCGGATGGCGACCCAGGCCCGCCCGGTGCGCGAGTTTTGCAGCCGCGCGGTGATAAAGACAAAGATCACCACGAAGATCAAAATGAGATAGAGAAAGTTCACGTCTGAGGCCAGCGAGTAGCCGAAGATAGAGGGGAGCATCACGTCGCGCACGCCTTTGGGCCCGGCGGTGATAGGGGTGAGCAGGTCTGAACGCAGCATAATGCGGATGATTTCGCCAAACCCCAGGGTGACAATCGCCAGATAGTCGCCGCGCAGCCGCAGGATGGGCAGTCCCAACAGGATGCCCGTCAGCGCGGCCAGCAGCAGGCCCAACAAAAGGACCAGCCAGAAGTTCCAACCCAGGGCATGCGGTTGAGGGGCCGTCAGCAGGGCCATGGTATAGGCTCCAATGGCAAAGAAAGCCACGTACCCCAGTACCAACTGCCCGGCCATGCCAACGATGATGTTCAGGCCCAGCCCCAGGATGACGTACAACCCCACCGTGCCGATAATGTAGTTCCAGTACGAACCCCAGGCGCGTGGGAGCATAATGAGCAGTACCGCCAGAACGGCATAAACCACGTAGATGGCGTAGGGGAAGCGCCGGGCCTGCTGTACCACCCGCGCAGTCCTTACCGACAGGCCGCCCAATACCCTGCGCCCAAACTGGACGGCGCGCAAGAGGTGCGCCAGCAAGGCCCCACCCAGGCTGGAAGCCACCAGCAGCCCCAGGTGAGCCAGCGCCGCCGCCGGCAGACCCAATTGGAAGAGGAATAACTTGACCGCCGCCGGTGAGACTTGCGCCAGGTACGGGCGCAGGTCGGTCCCGCGCGCATCCACGCCGCCCATAATCCAGGCGTAAATGGCGACGATCAACCCGCTGATGGCGCCGGCCGCCGCCCCGGCCGCCAGAGAGGCGCTCAGCGAGCGCGCTCCGCTGTAGCGGCCCGGCGTAGAAGCCTTTGCCCCGCACCAGACGCCCGTCAGCGCCAGAAACAGGACCAGGTAACTGACGGCGGGCATCTGCTCTGGTTTGGGCGCGTTGCCGAGGATTTTCGCCAGCAAGATGGGGCCGGTCACGGTGAAGCCGATCAGCGCCATGAACACAATCACGATGCCAAAAACCGCGCCGGTGCGCAGTCCTTGTTGCAGGGCAGTTTTCATATTTTTTCCTCCGCGAGCGCTTCACCCAAAATGCCCGATGGCCGGAAGATCAGCACCAACACCAGGATAGAGAAGGCAATTACATCCTTCAACTGGAAGTCAATGCCCAGGGCCGCCGGCCCCATGGATTCGAGAATGCCCAAAAACAGGCCGCCGATCATGGCGCCCGGAATATTGCCAATGCCGCCCATCACTGCGGCGGTGAAGGCTTTAATGCCCGGTAAAAAGCCGGTGAAATAAAAGATGATGCCCTGGTGAATGCCCCACATGACCCCCGCCGAACCCGCCAGAATGCCGCTGATGATGAAGGTGCGGCTGATGACGCTGTCTACATCAATGCCCATCAGGGCGGCGGTCTTTTTATCTTGGGCGACGGCGCGCATGGCCCGCCCTAATTTGGTGCGCTGTACCAGCAGATACAGGCCGATCATCAGCAGGATGGATAAGACAAACGAGAACACCCCGGTATAGGTGATGACCACCTTGCTTTCGCCGATCATCAGATTCCAACCGACGCCGCGCGCCAGGAAATCGGGGTTGATGTAGTTGCGGCGCTGTGGGCCGAACAACAACTGGGCCGCATTCTGCAAGAAAATGGATGCGCCAATGGCGCTGATCAGGGGGACCAGGCGCGGGGCATTGCGCAGCGGGCGGTAGGCGATGCGCTCCAGCAAATACCCGGTGGTGGACGATACCAGCATCCCGGCTAAAAATGCCAGGATCACCGCCAGCACCGGGTAGGCGTTGAGCAGGGTCAGCTTCGGGTCTGCGGCGGTGGGCGCAGCGATTTTGTTCATGATCTCGAACACAAAAAAGCCAGCGAAAGCGCCTAACATCATCACTTCGCCATGGGCAAAATTAATCATGAAAAGGATGCCATAGACCAGGGTATATCCAATGGCAATCAGAGCGTACATCCCGCCTAAAATCAGCCCGGAGATGGCAAACCGCAGCCAGGTATCTGGCCCATATTCGCGCTGGATGAGAAGCACGTCAATAAAACGCCATAGAAAAAGGCCGAAAATGATGACGCCGATCAATAGGCGCACCGCCCGGCCCAGGTTTGCGCTACTCTGGAAAGGGATGGATAGTCGGTTAGCACTCATCTTGTTGTCAATCTTTCCTGTTCGGTTGGGAGCAGTTGATCCAACAGCCCTAAAATGTACTGAAATGGTGGAAAGGGTATTGTACCCCTTTCCACCATTTTTGAGTCTAGCAATTTATTGGGTATGCGCGATGGGGCGCGCATACCCAGGCACGGGCATCAGAAGGGGGTGAGTGCTTATTCTTCAGCCGGGACCCACTTGCCATCTTTGACAACGTAGAAGATGGGGCCAGAGGCATTGCACTCGCCGTTGGCGTCGCAGCTCAGCGTGCCAGAGAGGCCCTGGTAATCTTTGGTGCCGCGCACCGCCGCAACCAGCGCACCGCGCGGGATGTAAAGTTTGCCATCGCCGCCCTTGACCGCGACCGACTTGATGGCGGCAATCAGAACCGCGGCAGAGTCGTAAGCGTTCCAGGTGAAGGGCGAGAGCGAGCCGGGAGCCACGCCGTACTCGGCCTGGTAAGCTTCGTTGAACTTGGTAACGGCGTCAGAAGACGCAGGAACCAGGGCGACCGCGTAAGCACCTTCGCCGGCGGCGCCGGTCTTGGTGATGAAGTCTTCACCATACGTGCCATCACAGCCGAAGAATACCACGCCTTCCAGGCCAGATTGAGCCATCTGCGGGACCAAAACCGCGGCTTCCTGAACGTAGCCGCCATAGTAGAGCGCCTGAGGCGACTTCGCGGCAATGGCCGAGAGCGGGGCGGTGTAATCGGTTTCGCCAGGGGTGATAGCTTCTTTGGCGACCACTTCGCCGCCCAGTTCTTTGAAGCGGGCTTCGACAACCTCAGCCAGACCCTGACCGTAAGCCTGACCATCGTGCATCACGGCGATCTTGGTAAAGCCAAGCTTGTTGTAGAGGTATTCTGCCGCGAACTTGCCCTGAGCCGCGTCGGTGAAGGCCACGCGGTTGAAGACCTTCGAGCCTTTCTGAGTGAGGGCCGGGTTGGTGGCCGAGGGCGACATCATCGGGATGCCGGCTTTTTCGTAGATGGGCATGGCCGCATCGGTAGCGCCGGAGAAGATGTGACCCGCAATGGCGACGACCGTGGGATCAGACACCAGTTTGTTGGCGACTGCGGCGCCGCCTTCGGGCGTGCCGCCGTCATCTTCGGTGACCAGCTCAAAGGCAAAGCCTTCCAATTCGCCAGCGTCCTTCACGGCGATTTTGGCGCCCTGTGAAATGTCCACGCCGAACTGGGCATTGTCGCCCGTCATCGGAGCGCCCATGCCGATTTTGATGGTCTGGCCGGGTTCGATCACGGCACAGCCGAACTCATCGGTCCCGCAGACTTCCGGCTCGCCTGCGGCGGCAGTGGTGGCCGTAGGTTCAGCCGGAGCGGTGGTAGCGGTCGGCTCAGCCGGAGCGGTAGTGGCCGTGGGTTCGGCTGGGGCGGTGGTAGCGGTAGCCTGAGCAGGCGGTTGGGTGGGCGTGGCGGCAGGCTGGCAGGCGGCCAGAGCCATAGCCAACAGTACAAAAATGACGATCAGGTTGCGAGCTTTCACTTCTTTTCCTCCTTAGAGTGATGATCCTACAGGAACAAACGGTAAGGGTGAAGATTGAAACCAGGTAGATGTCCTTTTTAGGGCGTGTAGCACAGGCGGGTTCGCACGGCGTTGCCTGATTTCCACCCTATGTAGGCATTACCTCCTTTCAATGAAGTAACATCGCCTGGAACTGATCGGGCGTTGGCTGTATTTGCCAGCGGACGCCTTGCTGAGAGAGCTGTATAGATCTGAATGGGTTAAAAGTTGTGGACGGATGCGCCCTCTCGGTCATCAGGCGGCGAAATGTTCCCCGATGATAAATACAATTGGTTATTTTGTCAATGGTAGAACTATTTCACTTCCGTTTCAGAAGAAAAGAGGGTGTCCCTATTCCGGTTTTCGCATGGGCAGGGTGACGGTGAAGGTTGTGCCAACGTCCAGCACGCTGTCCACCTGAATCTGGCCGCCGTGCATCTCGATGATGCGTTTGGCGATGGATAAGCCCAGGCCGGTGCCGGGAGTTTTGCCTTCTACATTGCTGGCGCGGAAGAATTTCGTAAAGAGTTTGGAGATCTGATCCGGGGGGATGCCAACGCCGGTATCTTGAACGGCAATGATGAGAATTTCGCCGTGCAGGCGCGCCTTCAGGCGCACCTGTCCATCTGGTCGGTTATATTTAACGGCGTTGCTGAGCAGGTTGAGCAGTACCTGCTTCATCTTGTCGCGGTCGGCGTCAATTTCAGGGAGCGAATCGGGCGCATCCAGAATCACCTGGATATTTTTTTCCTGGCCTTTAATTTGGATGATCTGCGTGCACTCTTCCATCAGATCACGGGGGTTAAAGCGCGTGGGGCGGATGCTGGCGCGGCCCGATTCGAGACTTGCCAGGTCGAGGAAGATGGTAGCAAGTTCGTTTAGCCGCTGTGATTCGGCGTATACCGTCTTTGCCAGGCGGATGCGCTGTTCGTCGGCCATCTGCGCACGCTGGAGCAGGTAAGAAGCGGTAGTGATCGAGGCCAGAGGGGTACGCAGTTCGTGGACGAACTCGGCGATCAGATCGGATTGTTGGAAGAGGCGGCTGTTTTCGATGGCGACAGCCGCCTGTGCGCCCAGGGCCATGAGGATTTCTTGATCTTCTATCGTGAAATCTTCGTTATTCTTCTTGTTGAGAACCTCCAGCACGCCGATCAGCTTATCTTTGGCAACCAGAGGGACAGCGATCATCGAGGCGGTGTAAAAGTTGACTTTCTTCTCAACCGTATCGAAGTGGCGTTCATCCTGACGGACGTTGTTGACGATCTGAGGCTGGCGGTTGAGCGCCACCCACCCGGCGATACTCTCTTCTGGTACGGCGATGTTGCGCAAGATCTCGAGCTGGTCTGAATTGGTGGTACTTTCAAAGTAAAGTTTGCGGGCATTATGGTCGTAAAGCAAGATGGATGCTTCCGCGGCTTCTGAAAGGTCCACGGCCACATCCATGATATTGCGCAGTAGTTGATCCAGGTCTAGGACGGAAGCCAGGTTATGCATTACTTCGACAAGACGCTGGTACTGTTTGATCATCCGGGTGGAAGAGGCAACCATGGGTATCAGCCTCCTAAAATGAGGTGGGCAATTTGGGGAATGGCTTCCGCGACGTTTCGAGGGATGAGAACATCGGCGCTCGGGTCGAGATGAGTGGGGGAGAGGTTATTGATGATGAGGGCGGCACCGTTTTCAACGGCAATTTCGGGCAGAGCAGCGGCAGGAAACACCTCTAGCGAAGATCCAACGACCAGGATGGCATCGGCGCGGCGGCAGTGTTCTTCGGCCTGCATCCAGGTTTTGGCAGGGAGCATCTCGCCAAACAGGGTGATGTCGGGCTTCAGCACGCGCTGGCAGGCAGGGCAGCGAGGCATGGCCTCTGCGCTCTGGAGGTGCGGCTGAAACTGGATCGAAGGCAGGGTCTGAGCGCAGCGCGGGCAGGTCATCGTTTCCAGCGAGCCGTGAACTTCAAGGACGGTTTTAGAGCCGGCGCGCTGGTGGAGGGCATCAATATTTTGGGTAATGATGGCTTTGAGGATGCCGGCGGCCTCCAGTTGGGCAAGGGCCAGGTGCGCGGGGTTGGGTTCGGCCTTCCAGATATCGGCCAGAAGGGGACGCAGCCAGCCGTAGAAACGTTCGGGCTGAAGCCGGAATGCCGAGATGGAGGCCACTTCCATCGGGTCGAAGCGTTCCCATAGGCCGGTTTTTTGCGAGCGAAAATCGGGGATGCCCGAAGGGGTCGAAATGCCCGCTCCGGTGAAGACAACGGCGTGCCGGGCACTGCTTAAGATTTCAGCGGCCTTCTGAACCGCCGCATGCAGGGATTGGGCGCTCATGCTGGCACTCGCTCGGCAATCATTTGGGTGAGGTTGTGAAGCTGCTGGGTAAACAGGCTGCTGACCGGCACCTGGCAAATCGGCACGCTGCGCGTGGCGGCCTGGTAAGCGGCCTCGGGGACCGGTGGAATGACCTGGACTACGGGCGCCCGGATGATCTCTTGCATTTGCAGCAGCGAAATCTGCACTTCGGTGCGCGCCCGGCTGATGCTGATGAGGGTGAGGGGCTTGCCCTTTCCAAAACCGCACGCGCCCAGGTCTTCGACCAGGTAGCGGGTGCGGTGGACGGTAGAGGGGAAAGGCTCGGTGACCACCAGGATTTCATCACAGTGGCTAAAAATACGATCCGCGCCCAGCAAAAACGGAGCGCCGATATCCAGCAGCACCAGGCGCGCCAGATGAGGCAGGGCTTCGACCACGGCTTCTAGCTGGGCGGTGCGCGTCATTAATTCGGCGTCTTTGGCGCGGCCGGAGGCCAGCAGCAGGCGCACGCCGTAAGGCAGACGCACCAGCTCTTTTTCAACGGCCTCGGCGTTGATTTCAGCGGTGCTTTTGCTTAGCAGGTGCGACAGCCCATTGGAGCTGTCGAGCGATAATTCTGTGTTCCACCCTCCCTGACCGGGGCGCAGTTCAGCGGCGATTACCTCGCGGCTGGCGCGCTGGTGAAAGGTGACGGCCAGGTTGAGAACCAGGGTCGAAACTCCCAAACCGCCTTTGGCGGCGACAACGCCAACGGTGTAGCCAAGATTCTCACGTTTGGGAGTGGGGGACAGCCCGGCGCGTCTGGCAATGACGGCGCGCAGGTGCGCGATCAGGTCGGCAGGGTGAATGGGCTTGGTCAGGTAGTCATCTACGCCGGCTTCGTAGCCGATGATCTTGTCTTCTGCCTGAGTGCGGGCGGTGAACATCAGGATCGGAATGTGGGCGGTTTCGGGGTTCTTGCGCAGCATGCGCGTGACTTCATAGCCGTCCATGTCTGGCATCATCACGTCGAGCAAAATCGCATCGGGCTGCTCGACGCGGGCGGCCCGCAGGCCCTGGAATCCATTGTTGGCAAACGCCACTTTGTAACCCTGGCGCTCCAGCATTAATCCCACCAGGCGCAGGGTTTGGGCGTCATCGTCAACAATTAAGATTTTTTCGGTCATCGAGCATCCTTTAGTTTACATTTTACATCAAAGCCAGAGCGGGCAGTAGACCGTTATCTATAAACAGCGAGCCGCAGGTCGCAAAACCGGACCGCTGTCTTTTGAGAAAACTGCTACTGCAACTTTTTAACTGGCCGTCAGGCGCTGTTGTACGGTGTTGAGGCGGTAGTAAAGGCCGCCGCGGGCCAGCAGTTCTTCGTGGGTTCCCATTTCGGCGATTTGTTTGCCCTCTAATACCACGATCTTGTCGGCATTGCGGATGGTAGAAAGCCGGTGGGCGATGATGATGGTGGTCTTGCCGACCATCAGGCGTTCAAGGGCCTGCTGGATGAGCAACTCGGTTTCGGTATCAACCGAGGAAGTGGCTTCGTCGAGGATCAGGATAGGGGCGTCTTTGAGAACGGCGCGGGCAATGGAGATGCGCTGTTTTTGCCCGCCAGAAAGCTTGACGCCGCGCTCGCCGATGAGGGTATCGTAGCCGTTGGGCAGTTGGGTGATGAACTCGTGGGCGTTGGCAATCTGCGCGGCGCGGATCATCTCGGCTTCGGTGGCGTTGGGCTTGCCGAAAAGGATGTTATCGCGCACGGTCCCATGAAACAGGAACACGTCTTGCAGTACGATGCTGATCTGCTGGCGCAGGCTTTCGAGCGTCAGGTCGCGGATGTCGTAGCCGTCGAGGGTGATACTGCCGCTCACCACGTCATAGAAGCGCGGGATGAGGCTGACGAGGGTAGATTTGCCCACTCCGGTAGGGCCAACCAGGGCGATCACGTGGCGGGGCGGAATGTGCAGTGAAATGCGGTCGAGGACGACATCACCCTGAGAATATTGGAAGGTGACGTCCTTAAAGATGATCTCACCTTTGGCGCGCTGTTGTAGGGTGATTGCGCCCGGCCGGTTGCGGACTTCGGGCTCTTCTTCGAGCAGTTCCGTCACCCGGTCGGCGCCGGCCAGCGATTCCTGGACGGCTTCCCATGCGCCGCCCAGGTTGCGGACGGGCTGGTAGAACATTTCCAGGTAAAGGAAGAAGGCTACCAGGTCTGAGACGGGCAGCACGCCCTGGAAGGCCAGCCGCCCACCGAAGAAAATGACCACCAGCAGGCCCAGCGAAGAGGTGAAATCAATGAAAGGCTGGAAGATAGCCATCAGGCGCAGGGCGGAGAGCAGTGAGGTCTTGTAGCGGTCAATGCTCATGCCGATGCGCTCCATCTCGGTATCTTCGCGGGTGAAGGCTTTGATCTCACGGATGCCGGAAATGTTGTCGTTAAGGATGGCGTTCAGGTCACCGAGTTCTTTCTGGCGGGTGCGGAAGGCCGGGCGCACGTAGCGGGCGTAGACGCGCAGTGACAGGATCACCAGAGGGATGGGCAGCATGCTGAGGAGGGTGAGCTGCCAGTTCATGGCGAACAACACCGCGCTGATCGCCACCAGGGTGACGGCGTTGACCATCACATCGGGGATAGCGTGGGCGATGAGGCGTTCGAACAGATCGGTATCGTTGACCACGCGCGACATCATCTGGCCGGTTTGTTTATCCTCATAGAAGCGCAGGGTGAGGCGCTGCATGTGCTCGTAGATGTGCTTGCGCAGGTCCGCTACCACGCCCCAGCCGGCCACGTGAGCGGCATAACTGCGGACGAACTGGAGGCCGCCGCGCACCAGGTAGACGATCAGGGCGACGACGGTCAGTTGGGTGACGAGGGAGAAGGTCTGCTCGTTGAAGGAGCCGGCCGTGACGGCGGCAATCAGGGTTTTGATGATCCAGGGGATGACGAGCTGCGCGCCAACCAGCAGTAACATGCTGAGGACGGTGAGGAACAGGGGGAGGGTGTAGCGTTGGGCGTATTGGAGGACCAGACGGGTGGGGTGAATTTTTTTAGGCGCGGGCTGTGCCTCGCTGTGACGCGGTACAGATAAAGTTGCCACAGTGCAATACCTCTTAATTTGATTCAGGATGCTCTTTAGCAGTATACCCTTGAGCGGTGCGCCTGTCAAAGCAGAGCCGTTTTTAGCGTTCGAGTGGGGCGGGCCACTTCGGGCACACATCTTCCGAGATGCGGTCAGGGTTGAGACCGCGGGGGAACGGGGAGGCCGGGGATGCCCAGGCGCACGCGGTAGACTGAAGTTCTGGCAGTGATGAAGAGGGTACGCCAGTCTGCTTCGCCAAAGGCGACGTTGGCGGCCACTTCAGGCGTTTCGATACAGCCGAGGCTGTGGCCTTGCGGGTCGAAGATCTGCACGCCTCCCGGTCCGGTGCAGTAAACGTTGCCTTCCACGTCCACTTTCATGCCGTCAGGCGCGCCGGGGCGGTCGGGCTGCATGGTGGCGAACACGCGGCCGTTAGAGAGATTCCCTGCCGGGCTGACATCGAAGGCGCGGATGTGCATGCGGCTGGTGTCGTCAATGTAGAGGATGGATTCATCAGGCGAGAAGGCCAGGCCGTTGGGCCGGTCGAAATCATCCATCAGCAGGGCCAGGGTTTGCCCATCGGCAGACAGCCGGTAAACGCCCTGGAAGGGAAGTTCCTGATTGACGATGACGCCCGACTCGTTGATTAAGCCATAAGGGGGATCGGTGAAGAACAGACTACCATCGGAGCGCACGACGATATCATTGGGGCTGTTGAGGCGCTTGCCCTGGTAGTGGTCGGCCAGCGGCAGGGTACTGCCGTCTGGCTCGGTGCGCGAGACGCGCCGGTTGGCGTGTTCGCAGGCGATCAGCCGGCCCTGCAAGTCGCGCGTGAGGCCGTTGGATTTGCCGCTCGGCTCGCGGAAGATTTGGGGGCCGGTTTGGGGCGTCCAGCGATAGATGCGGTTGGCGGGGATGTCGCTGAAGTAAAGGGCGTTTTCCTTGCGGTTCCATACCGGCCCTTCGGTGAACCGGAATCCCCCGGCGATTTTCTCCAGGCGGGATTCGGGGGTGAGGATTTGGTGGATTGAGGTTGCCATGTGGTTCTCCTGGGTTGGATCGGGTGTATTCATTCTATTTCGGGATGGTAGCGGCGCAGCCGCTTGATTGCAGAGCGGCGGCGCTTTTCTTCTAACCGCGCGGCTTTGGCGGCCATGCTGGGGCGGGTCTTGCGCCGCGGTTTGGGTGGTTGGGCGGCGCGGCGTATCAGACCGATTAGGCGGAGAAGGGCTTCGGCGCGGTTTTGCTCTTGGGTGCGAAACTGCCGCGCTTCGATGATGAGCACGCCTTCCGCAGTGACGCGGCTGCCGGCCAGCGCGATGAGGCGTTCTTTAACATCTTCTGGCAGGTTGGGCGAAGCGCGGACGTTAAAGCGCAGTTGGGCGGCGCTGGAAACTTTGTTTACGTTCTGGCCGCCGGGACCGGCGGCGCGCACGTAGTCAATCTGAATCTCACTCTCGTCCAGGACGAGCGAAGGGGTGATGGCAACTTTACCCAAAGACTAACCCTTTCTTCTTCCCACCTGCCAGTTTTCAACAGCTTCATTATATATCTGAAAACGAGCTTCAATTTTGGATTGTATCGGGTGATCCCATCGTGTTGAAAGTGGATTTGTACTATAATGATTCAAGAAGCTTGGTCGCTGCGCTTTGAACTCACGGAAAAATTGTGCGAATAGGGGTTTGTATTTCGAGTGAGGTATTCATGGCGGTCTGCCATGAATGCAGCCAGCGATAGGCCACTAATGAGAATCATCATTGTGACGCGTGTTGGGTTCCAGGGGGAAAGCCAGCGCGCCGCGATTCCTGAGTGGATGGATCGGACAATTTGTAAGGGGGCCGGATGACGGACGATTCTGTGCTCGAATGGGTATTGTTACAGCCCACCAAGGCCCAGTTTCAACAGGAGATGAAACGGCTCATCACCCGTTGGCTGGTCATTTCGACGATTGTGGTGTTTGGCATTGAGGCGTTGGTGATGGTGCTGTTGAGGGTGATGTTAGGGATTCCTCACAGTTTGCCGGACATTGTGCTGGATGGTCTGATCCTGGCCGGGTGTCTTTTTCCGCTGAATTACTGGTTTGTGGTTAAGCCCATGATTAAGCGGGCCGCGGTCCAATACCATTTGAACCAGGAACTGTTGAAGTATGAGAGCGAGACCAAGCGGCTTTACCAGGCGGAAATTCAGGCACGCAAGCTGGCCGAGACGCTGCATATCTCAAGCCTGGAGCTGACGCGCTCTTTGAACAGCGGCACGGTGCTGGAGACTCTGCTCGACCAGCTCCATAAAATGATTCATTACACCAGCGCCCATGTTTTGCTGTTCGATTCGGGAGAGCAGTTGGTCGTCCGCGTGGCGCGCGGTGAAGCGCAGTGGGCAGAGGGTGAACGCCTGCTCCACAGGTGTTTTGAGCTAGACAAACTGGCGGGTCTGGATCCACTATTGCAGAACCGCGAGATGTTGTTTGTTCCCGACGCTCGTAATCACTCAGGTGGGTTATTTGCGCCGGGTAATCCGTGGGTGGGGTGCTGGTTTGCCGTGCCGCTGTTGGCTGGAGACCAGGTCATCGGTGCGTGCATTCTGGAACATCAGGAGGCCGATTTCTTTCAGGACGAACTGCGCTATTGGGCGAGGGCGCTGACTGGTCAGGCGGCGGTGGCGATTCAAAATGCCTGGTTGTTCGAGCAGGTGCGCGATAACCGCGAGCGCCTCCAGGCGCTGTCGCGCCGGTTGGTGGAGGTGCAGGAATCGGAGCGGTATCATATTGCGCAGGAACTGCACGATGAGGCCGGGCAGGCGCTGGCTTCCCTGATGGTGGGGCTGCGCCTGGTGGAGCGTGACAGCCATCACCCGGCCATGGTCGAAGCACGCTGTCGCGAACTGAAGCAGATCGCCGATGGGGTGCTGGAGAACCTGCACCGCCTGGCAATTGACCTGCGCCCGGCATCGTTAGATCACCTGGGGCTGGTGGCGGCGCTGCGCCAGCACGCCAAGCGGATTGGCGAGGAACACGACCTGGAAGTTCAGTTTGAAGCGGTTGGGAAAATCGAGCGCCTGCCCGGCGAAGTGGAGACGGCGATTTACCGCATTGTTCAGGAGGCGCTCACCAATGTGGTTCGCCATGCGCGGGCCACCCGTGCCGATGTGATTATCGAGCAGACCGCCCATAAATTAATCGTCTTGGTGGAAGATAATGGGATTGGATTTGACCCGCAGGCGCCGGTCGTTGATCAATTGGGGATGATTGGCATCCGCGAACGAGCCGATATGCTCGGCGGTGCTGTGACGATTGAGAGCGCCCCGGGGAAAGGCACAACCATTTTGCTGGAGGTTCCATGCCAATTCGCATTCTGATTGTGGATGACCATCGCATTCTGCGGGCCGGTTTAAAGACGCTGTTGGCGGCCGATGCGAACCTGGAAGTGGTTGGGGAAGCGACCAATGCGGCGGAGGCGCTGGAATTGGCGCAGACTTTAAGGCCCGATATTGTGCTGATGGATATTGGCATGCCCGGTATGGACGCGCTCGAAGCGACCCGGCGGCTGGCGCAGTCTGCGCCGGGCCGGCGGGTGTTGATTTTAAGCATGCACGAAGACAGCGCACTGGTGCAGGAATATATCCGGGCGGGCGCTTCCGGATATATCATCAAGCGGGCGGCTGAATCGGAGCTGGTTGATGCGATTTATGCGGTTTGGCGGGGGATTATTTACATTCACCCGGCCCTGATCCCATCGCTGGTATCGCCGCCGCCCCGTTCTGCGCTAAAAGCGGCGGGCGACAAAACCACTCCCCTGCTGACCGCGCGCGAGGTCGAAGTTCTGCGGCTGATTGTGCGTGGGTTCACCAATCAGCAGGTTGCTAAAGAATTGAATATCAGCATTCGCACGGTAGAGACGCACCGCGCCAATGTGATGGATAAATTGAACCTGCACAGCCGCGTGGAACTGATGCGCTATGCCGCTGAACACGGCCTGGTCCGTATGGACGATCTGGATGATTAGATTTTTTTGTGACGCGTAACAATAGGTGTGTAAATTTTGCACTCCGTAATCCGGAAGCTCCGTAACAACTACGGATAGGGTACGGATGCCCCTCTAGTCCATCCGTAATTATTCACCTAAAAATTCCATAAAAACTACGGTTTTCAAACCGCCGGGGCCGCTTTATTCTAAGAATGCCTACCGGCGGTTTTGCGCTCTGGGGGAAACGAACATTAGTTTTTTTGAGGGGAGAATACCATGCGTACCCGTCCATTTTTGAACGTCATCTTATCTTTGGTGATCCTCACCACCACGTTGTTTCGGACCGGCGCGCCGGTCGAAGCTATGCCGATGAGTCCTACCGACGAGTCGAAGGTCCCGCATTATTTTGGCCCTTATCCGAACTGGGCGAACAGCCCTTTTACCCTGCCAGATGTCGCCGTTGAAATTATCGGCGATGGCACGGGCGCCACGGCCGCTGCGTCGGTGGGCGCTAATGGGGCGGTGACCGGCATCACTGTCACCAACCCTGGCATCGGCTACACCACCGCGGCCGTGAACATTACTGGCGGGGGGACGGGCGCCGCCGCTACAGCGCACGTCACCCCATCCGGCGTGGTTACGAGAATTACGGTGGATACGCCGGGAGGCGGCTATACTCAACCGACCGTAATTCTCTCCGGCGGCGGTGGGACGGGAACGCTGGTACAGGTGGGGAACGCCCTCACCGAGCGGCAGTATGCCACCGATTACGCCACCCCACCGGGAACGCTGGGGCCGGTGTTTGTGGTTTTAGCAACTGCAATGCCAGCGCACGGTTATGTGCAGGCCATTCAGTATTTTAACCAAGCCACTACCGGGGCCAGCCCCACCCCATCCGCCGGCAATCTGTTCCATGCCTACGTGCTCCGCGCCACCGGCAACCCCAATGAATATCTGGTGGCCTGGGACAGCGGCGAGCAGACCGTCCCACCCACCAGCGACCCGGTTGGCGAAGTCGTTTCTATTCCAGTTCCGAACATTGAAGTCTTTGCCGGTGATACCATCGCATTCTACGGCGAGGGCATCCCGCTGGATGATTTGGGAACGGGCAGTGATACGCTCAGCTACCCCGCGCCGGTCGTGCCGATGGAAGGCAATCTCCTGACGCTGGGAGGGGGCGATTTCCCGGTTTACAGCCAGAGCCGCACCTATTCCATTGCGGCCAGCGTGGTGGATACTTCTGGCGTCGTTCCCCTGGTTGACGCTACGGCGACTGCCTACGGTGGGGTGACGGCCGTCACCCTCCTCGACCCCGGCAGCGGCTACACCATGCCAACCGTTGATTTTGACCTGCCCGATGACCCCAACGGGATCCCACCCACCGCGCACGCGGAGTTCGACCCGGTAACTGGCGCGATCACGCAGGTGGTTATTGACAATCCAGGGTCGGGCTATGCTTCAGCTCCCCAGGTGGTGATCCGCGATGGCACGCTCTTCGACCCGATCAACAACGGTGGTTCGGGCGCTGTTGCCACGGCAACGCTGTCGCTCTCGACGATTGTGCTGGACACCTATGGCTCTGGCTACACCTCGCCCCCAACCGTTACTATCTCTGACCCCACCGGCGCAGGGGCGACGGCTACCGCCACCATCAGCGCGGGGGGCGTTACCGAGATCACGCTGGATGCGGGCGGCTCTGGTTACATTACCCAGGGCGGCATTAAGAAATTCCAGGATGGCTTACCCGTTTTGTGCGATCCGCGGGCCGGTTGGGACAACTGCACCGACAACAACCTGGGCCAGCATATCCCCATTGCCGTGCCAGATACCACTACCTTCAGCGAGGCCAATGGTCATGGCCCGGATGCAGATTACTATGTGATTGCGGTCGTCCAGCACCGCGAGCGGATGAGCTCGTCACTGCCACAACCAGGGACACTGCTGCGCGAGTACGTGCAGTTGGAGACCCCGGAAAATGCCGGTTTTAGCAAGCACGTGCCGCTGTACAATGATCTGCTGGATGGCACATCCGTCCCGGCGTTGATGCCCGACGGCTCGCAGGCTTATGCGGTGGATGACCCGCACTACCTGGGGCCGGTGATTGCGGCGCAGAAAGGCCGGCCAGTGCGCATCGTCTTCTATAACCTCCTCCCAACCGGCGTTGATGGCGATCTGTTCCTGCCGGTCGACTCAACGATGATGGGTTCGGGCATGGGGCCGATGGACATGATGGAGCCGATGAACGAAGGCGGCGTGATGGACATGGTGCGCAATCCGCTGTGTTCCGAATATCCAAAGAATGAGATGTGCTTCAAGGATAACCGGGCCACACTGCACCTGCACGGCGGCATTACCCCCTGGATCAGCGACGGGACGCCGCACCAATGGATCACCCCGGCCAATGAGATGACCCCCTGGCCGCAGGGCGTGAGCGTATCTGAAGTGCCGGATATGGCGAACGTTCCGGGCGTGCCAGACTGCACGGCGGCGAATGATGGCTGTATGACGTTCTACTATACCAACCAGCAGAGCGCCCGCCTGATGTTTTACCACGATCACTCCTGGGGCATCACCCGCCTGAACGTTTACGCGGGCGAGGCCGCCGGCTACATGATCACCGATGCGGTTGAGCAAAGGCTGATCAACAACGGCATCCTCCCTGCCGACCAGATCCCTCTGATTATCCAGGACCGCACCTTTGTGCCGCAGGATGCGCAGTTGTACGGCGACCCGGCCAACGGCATTTATGGGCAAGACCCCACCTGGGACGCTCAACGTTGGGGTGGGTATGGCAACCTGTGGTATCACCACGTGTATATGCCGGCGCAGAACCCCGGCGACCCCGGCGGCATGAGCGCCTATGGGCGCTGGATGTACGGCCCCTGGTTCTGGCCGCCCGCTACTACCATCAAATACGGGCCAATTGCTAACCCCTATTATGATCCGAACTGCAATCTGAACGATCCCTCCACCTGGCAGTATCAGACGGAGCCATTCTGCGAGCCTGAGCTGATCCCCGGCACGCCCAATATCTCCGCGGGGATGGAGCAGTTCAACGACACGCCGGTCGTCAACGGCACGGCCTACCCAACGACCACCGTCGAGCCGAAAGCCTACCGCCTGCGCATTCTGAACGCCGCCAACGACCGCTTCTGGAACCTACAGTGGTACGTAGCTGACCCGCGCACCGGCACCGACAGTGAAGTGGCTCTGAAAGCCGCCGAATTAGAGGCCGCGCAGACAGACCCGACCGCCTTCCCCACGCCCGATACCAGCATCAGCCCGGCTGGCCCCAGTTGGATCCAGATTGGCAGTGAGGGCGGGTTCCTGCCGGCTCCGGTGGTGATCCCGAACCAGCCGATCACATGGATCACGGACCCGACCCGTTTTGATGTGGGCAACGTAGACCAGCATTCGCTGTTATTGGCCCCGGCAGAACGCGCGGATGTGATCGTTGACTTCTCGCGCTACGCTGGTAAGACGCTGATCCTGTACAATGACGCTCCGGCGGCCTTCCCGGCCCGCGTGCCGAGCTATGATTATTACACCGGCGCTCCCGATCAAAGCCCCATTGGCGCGCCGACTATCCTGCCCGGTTACGGGCCGAACACCCGCACCATCATGCAGGTGAAGGTCGCGGCGACTACCCCCGCCCCTGCCTATAACCTGACGGCGCTCCAGGCCGCATTCCGGCACCATGCCGATGGTTCGGGCGTGTTCGAGTCGGGCCAGCACCCCATCATCGTTGGGCAAGCCGCGTATAACTCGGCGTATGGGACGAGCTTCGCCGCCAGCAGTTGGTGCAATGCTCCCGGCAGCACCGTGACCCGCTGTGATGGCTTTGCCCGCATTTCGGATCAGGGCGGCGACCTGTTTGGGTTCAATACCCTGAGAACGCCCAATGCCAAATTTACCCTGCCCATCGAGCCGAAGGCCATTCATGATGAGATGAATTCATCCGCCTTCGATGAGTTCGGGCGCATGATGGGCAACTTGGGGTTAGAAAATGTTCCGGCGACGCCGGGGACGCAGAACGTCACACTGTACCCGTATGTTAACCCGCCGACCGAGCTGATTGACGCGACCAACCTGCCCAGGGGAATCAGCGTAACTCCAATTGCCACTGCCGATGGGGCGCAGATCTGGAAGGTCACCCACAACGGAGTGGATACGCACCCCATTCACTTCCACTTGTATGACGTGCAGGTGCTGAACCGCGTCGGCTGGGATAACATCATCATTCCACCGGATCCCAATGAACTGGGATGGAAGGATACGGTGCGGATCAGCCCACTGCAAGACACAATCATTGCCCTGCGGCCGATCATCCCCGTCCTGCCATTTGAAATACCGAACAGCATCCGGTTGTTGAACCCGATGATGCCCGCCGGTTCAACCGCCATGTTCAACCCCACCAATGCCAACGGCAACCCGACCAGCCCGGTGGTGAATCAACTCGTCAACTTTGGTTGGGAGTATGTCTACCACTGCCACATCCTAAGCCATGAAGAAATGGATATGATGCGGCCCGTCTCGGTGGCCCTGCCGCCCATTGCGCCAGATGGACTGACGTATACGTATGACGGCGCCAGCGTCACTTTGACCTGGAATGACAATTCCATCAGCGAAACTTCCTTTGTCGTCCAAAGACAGGAAGGAACCGGCCCGTGGGTGGACCTGGCAGTCAGCGACTCGCCGTTGGATCAACCCAACACGCACGGGACGCGCACCTATACAGATGCGACGGTCCAGGTGAATACCACCTACCAGTACCGTGTGGTAGCAAGGAATACCGTTGGCTATGGCGGCGAATTTATGAACCTGACCGTCCAATCGGTTTCGCCGGTGGTGATCGTCGAAACCCTGCCGGCCGCGCCAACCAGCCTGACGGCGAACCAGCCTGCCGGGTCACCGGTGCAGGTCAACCTGACGTGGGTGGACAACGCCGTCAATGAGACCGGTTTTGTGATCGAGCGCGCGGTGGAGAACGGGCCGTTTGAGCAGTTGGCCGCGGTGGGTGCTAATCCGGCCACCGGCGGCATGAGCTACACCGACACAGCAGTGACAGCCGGTAGTACCTACAGTTATCGGGTTATGGCCGTCAATCTGGTTGGGGCGTCGGGATATTCCAACACGGCCAGCGTAACGATCATTTCTCCGGCTTCTCCATTGGCCCCCAGCAGCGCCAGCGCCATTTTGCAGAATGGGCCGCGCATCCGCGTCACCTGGACTGACAACGCTACCAATGAAACCAGCTTCCTCTTACAGCGCGCCGTCAACGGCGGAGAGTTTGTGACGCTGGCCTCGGTGGCCGCGCGGCCCGGCACAGGGCTTGCGGCTTATAACGATACCACCGTGCTGCCGGGGCGGAACTACCAGTATCGCGTGGCGGCGGTGAACGCAGACGGCGCCTCGGCTTTCGCTGTGACCAATATGGTGGCTGTTCCGGCCCTGCCTGAAGACCCGGCCAACGTTCAGGTGACGGCCCGCCGCACCGGTGGAGCCAATGACGCGGTCCGCGTTACCTGGGTAGACACCTCGAATAACGAGACCGGCTTTACCATCCAGCGCGCCACCAATGCAACGTTTACAGCCGGCCTGGTCTCTTACACGATGGGAGCGAATGCTACCGCTTTCAACCAGGGTGCGCCGCGCGGCATGACCTATTACTACCGGGTGCGGGCCAATAACAGTGTTGGCTCTTCTGCCTGGGTGAATGCCACGCCTTTCCCGATCACTACACCTTAAACCTTAAGTAGATACAAGATGGTGGGGCCGCCGTGAGGCGGCCCCACCATCAATTATGAATCAGCCGCAGAAGCCGTTTCGCCGCTTCTGCGGCTGGATTTTCAGCCTCTACGATTTAGCGAAGTTGCTCCATTGTCATCGGGACGAACTGGTCCCAATAGTCAAACCAGTTCTGATCGGTCGTGCCGCTGGTCGCTAAAGTGGTTCGTAGGGGATTTCTGGGGCAGGTTTGGCGGGCGCGGGAGCCTGTTCGGAGATTTTGCGGTGGTCGAGGGTGCGGAAGGCGATCATGCCGAGGAGGAAGGGAAGCCAGAAGCTGAAGGCCCGGTAGGCCAGGGTGATGACGGCGGCGTTGCTGAGCGGAATGCCCAGGGTAGTGAGGGCTACGGCCAGCACGCCCTCAACAATGCCCAACCCAGAAGGGGTGGGAGAGATAATCAGAAATAACTGCGCCAGACTGAGGCCGGCCACAATTGCGCCCAGTTCGATCTGGGTTTTAAACGCCAGAAAGCACAGTCCCAGGACGACAATTTGCAGTAGTTTATTAAGCAGGGCATACAGGAAAGGCAGCAGCGCCCAATTGCGCCGGTAGCGCAAGATGGCAATGCCATCAGCAATGTCGTGGGCAAAGTTGTGGGCGTGTTCGACGTTAAAAAGGCGGCGGCGGGCAAAGGGATAGGCGATCACGTTGGCGATGCGGGCGGCCCAGGCCAGCACACGGCCCAGGGCTTTGGCCGAGTGCAGGCCGAGGTAGAGCAACAGGGTCAGTCCCAGGGCGAGAGCCAGCAGCAGCAGGGCCGCGGTGGTCTCAGCCCAATGTAGAGCGCTGCGCTTTTGAAGGTCCTCTAAGCCGAGAACCAGCAGCAGCAGGATGGTCCAATAATCGAACCAGACAAACAGCAGGCCGGCGATGGTGACGCGCGCCGTAGAACGCCCGCGCCGGCGCGCGTCGCTGATGAAGATTGCCAGCCCGCTCAGGCCGCCGGAAGGCGCGACGATGTTTAAGAAATTGGCCGCCGATACCAGCCGCAGCAGGTGAATGCGGCGGTCTATCATCCCCAAAATCGTGTATACCGACTGAAAAAAGGCGCTGAGGTTATAGACCCATAGAAGTTCTACCAGCAGGGCCAGTCCTAAAAAGAGCAGACTGCCGCGCCGGAGAACCTCGATAATGTGATTGATTTCTGCGAAACGAGCAATCACAAACAGGATGCCCAGCGTGAGCGCCAGGGCGATGAGGAATTTTCGCATAAAGGATTATATAACACAAAAAACGCCCGACCGGGCGTTTTTGGAAAACTGATTTGCACTCCAGGCGATTTGGGATTACTTGGATAGGATTTCAATGGCTTTGTCGAGCTGAGGGTCCTGGCCTTCTGGCTCGTCGCCGGTCAATTCAACGATGTAGTCGGGTTCCAGGCCCTGCCCATGAATCTGCCGCCCATTGGGCGTGATCCAGCGGGCCGTGGTGATGCGCACCGCGCCCTGGTTATCCTTCAGAGGGGTCCAAATCTGAACGGAGCCTTTGCCAAAGGTGGTAACGCCTACCAGCACGCCGCGCCCGGTGTCTTGAATAGCGCCAGCGGTGATCTCGGCGGCGGAGGCCGTGCCTTCGTTCACCAGGACGACCAGAGGAATGTCGAGCGCCAGGCCGCCGGGTTTGGCTTCGAAAGTGGTGCGCGTACCGTCGCCGTATTCTTCGTACATGATAGGGCCTTTGCCGATGAACTGTGAGGTGATCTCGATGGCCGTATTGACGTAGCCGCCGCCGTTGAAGCGCAGGTCGAGGATGAGGCCTTTCGGTTTTTGGGCCAGCAGGGTTTTAAGGGCTTTGCGCACCTCTTCCGTGGAGTTATCGCCGTAGTTCATCAGTTGAATATAAGCGATGTTGTTGTCGAGCATTTTGCTGGTGACGCTGGGAACCGTGATGAGCGCGCGCGTGATGGTGACATCGAAAGGCTCTTCCCCTTCGCGCAGGATGGTGAGGACAACGGTGGTTCCCGGTTCGCCCTTGACGCGCTGGAGGACCAGACTGCCGTCTATGCCGGTCATGTCTTCGCCGTCCACTTTAATCACTTTGTCGCCGGGCTTCAGGCCGGCTTTGGCGGCCGGGGTGTCGGGCATGGGACTGGTGATCACCAGGTAATCACCGGTGGTATCTACCCAGGCGCCAATGCCGCCGTATTCGCCCTGCATGGCTTCGGTCATCTGCTGATATTCAACCGGGTCCATGTAAGAGGAATGCTCATCGCCCAGGGCGTCAATCATGCCGCGAATGGCCCCGCGCATCAGTTGAACATCGTCAACGGGCTGGTCAACAAATTCGCTGTGGACCAGGTCCCAGGCTTCCCAAAAGGCAGAAAACAGGTCGCCGCCCTGTTTCTCGATTCTGCGCGACTCAGAGCCGACCTGTGGGGTCGGAGCGCGCGATGGGTTTTCAGAGAAGAGCGAGGTCAGGGGCCGGCTGGGAATGATCCACCCGATGATTAACCCGCCCGAAAAGGCCCCAATGAGCAGGATGAAGACGACCAGCGAGGCCAGGATATAGCGAAAAGAGCGCGACATAACCGTGTACTCCTAATGATCTCACCGAACTCACCGTTTTTGTTGACTGGCGCGGCGGCGCCTATTCCCTTCAAACCATCTAAAAAACAGGTTTCGGATAAAGTAAAGTCGGTTCCAAAGTGCAGTCTATCGTAACACAGAAAACTTAAAGGAAGATGAAAGCCGCCCGACAAAGGCGCGGCGGAAGCCGCGGTCATTCTTCTGGAGGGTGTTTTTTCAGTGCTTCTACCCGGCGCGAGAGCTCCTGAAGGTCCTTTCTTTCCTGGGCAAATGGGTCGCGCAGTACTTCGATAAACGTATGCAGGGTAGAGCGCGGGGCGCGGCCCGGTTTGGGGCGCAGTAAGCGATTAAGCGAGGCGGGGTCGCGATGGCGCAGCAGGGCCACCATCCACAGGTTGACAGCGACCGCGACCAGGATGATAACAACAATGGCGGCCCATGCGAGGGGAGAGATTTTATCCATCGCAGATCCTTTCTTTCTGAGGCGGCAGTACCTGGGGCAGGTCTTCCAGGCGGGCGATGCTGGCGTCACATATCGGGGGCGGCTGGTGAGAGCCGACGCAGATGGTGGTAAAGCCGAGGGCGCGCGCGGCGGCCAGGTTTCTCGGGCTGTCATCTACGAAGACGCAGCGGGCGGGGTCGGTTTCTCCGAGCAGGCGCAGGGCCGTCTCAAAAGCCTGGGGCATGGGCTTGCAGTAGGGGGCTATATCGAGGATGTCAATGATCGCGTCGAAGCAGGGTTCAATTTGCAGGTGGCGCAGAACGCGCCGGGCGTGGCTGCGGTCGGCGTTGGTAAAGATGACCTTGCGCTGTGGGTACATCTGAAGCACCCGGCACAGCTCTGGGTTGGGGCGGAGCAGGGCTTCTACCGGCACGTCATGGACGAATTGCAAGAAATCTCGTTCGTTGATGTGGCGCGTCATTTGCAGGCCGCGCAGGGTTGTGCCATAGGTCTGGTACAGGGCCTGGCGCGTCTGCGCCAGCTCTTCCGGCGGGATGCCCAATTTCTGACGCATATAGGTTTCCATGCGGTCAGAGATGGCATCCCACACGCCGCTGTCGGCGGGGTAAACGGTGTCGTCGAGGTCAACGAGGAGCGTGGTCCATTCGGGAGGGGGAAAGCCGGCCATGGGGTTAAGTATACCGTAAGAGCGATCAGTATCCTCTGGGCATGAGGAAAGTTGAGGTAATTTTAGAAAAAACGTTCTATTCGGAGAGGAAATGCAGCGAAAAAAAACAGTATAATGAATGCACGAAAGAGGGAGTATGCCGATACAAGTACTGACAGATGAAGTTGCGTCACAGATTGCGGCGGGTGAAGTGGTGGAGCGCCCGGCTTCGGTGGTGAAGGAATTAGCCGAAAATGCGCTGGATGCTGGCGCAGGTCAGGTGACGATCCAGATTCTAGAGGCGGGGCGGCGTCTGATCGAGATTCAGGATGATGGGACGGGAATTGCGGCTGGGGAGATGGAGCTGGCGGTGGCCCGTCACGCTACCAGCAAACTGCGCTCTGCTGAGGATCTGTTTCACATTCAGACGCTGGGGTTTCGGGGCGAGGCGCTGGCGAGCATTGCTTCGGTATCGCGTTTTACACTGCTTTCGCGCCACCGTGAGGCCGAGGTAGGGGCGCGGCTGCGGGTCGAGGCCGGGCGACTGCTCCAACTGGAGCCGGTGGGCGCGCCGGTTGGCACAGTGGTGAAGGTAGAGGACCTTTTTTACAATGTTCCGGCCCGCCTGAAGTTTTTAAAACGCGACCTGACCGAGCGCCAGTTGATTGACGCGCTGATTACGCGTTACGCCCTGGCTTACCCGCAGGTGCGCTTTCATTTGTTTCAAGACAGCCGCCCGGTGCTGCAAACTACCGGGCGCGGCGACCGGCGCGAGGTGCTGGCAGGGCTGTATGGGGTAGAGGTGGCCCGCCAGATGTTAGAAGTGACCTTTGAGGATGAATATCTCAAGGTGGAAGGATTTATCAGCCCGGTGGCGCTGACGCGCTCGAACCGCAAGGAGATCACCTTCTTCGTCAATGGGCGCTGGGTGCAAGACGGCGGGCTGGCTCAGGCGCTGTTACAAGCCTACCATACCCTCTTGATGGTAGGGCGCTACCCCATTGCCGCCTTGTTTCTGACGCTGGACCCGGAAGAAGTGGATGTGAACGTCCACCCGGCCAAGTCAGAGGTGCGCTTCCGCGGCCCAGAGCGGGTGTTCAGCGCGGTACAGCGGGCGGTGCGGCGCGCCCTGCTGGCCTATTCGCCGGTTCCGCCGGTTTCGAGCAACACCTGGCAGAGACAGGCCGCCCAAAGGCCGCCCTTACCCACTGACCTGGATTGGGACCTGGACGTTCCGGCGCGCGAGGTTGAGCCAGGAGAGGATGAGTTCACGGGCTGGCCGCCTCAGTCAACCGGCGGCCCGGCGGCGGCTCCGCGCGGGGCGTCAACAGCGGATTGGGACCGCTTTGGAGAGGAGTCTGCTCTGCCGGTGGAGGAGCGCGGTTACGACGCGCCAGAGGGCGCGCCGGCGGCCACTGCTGAAGAAGAAGCCGCGGCAGGCGAACCCGTTTCCGATCATCTCATGCCTGCCCCTGCCGTACCAGAAGGGCCGCGCCGGTTGGGAGCAGAACCGGCGCGGGGGGCCGCTCAACCGGGACTGCCGGCTGAGAGTCTGCCGCTGTTACGGCTGGTGGGGCAGGTGGGGGCGGCCTACCTGGTGGCCGAAGGTCCCGATGGCCTGTACCTGATTGACCAGCACGCCGCGCACGAGCGGGTGTTATTCGAGCGCTTTATGAGTCAGCGGTCGGGAGCGATTCCGGCCCAAACACTGCTGGAACCGGCCACGGTGCAACTGCCGCCGGCGGGAGCGCGGCTGTTACAGGCGCAGATGGATGTGCTGGCGAAATTAGGCTTTGAGATCGAGCCGTTTGGTCCAAACACTTTCCGGGTACGCGCCATTCCGGCGCTGTTGATGGGGGCCGACCCTCAGGCGGCGGTGCGGGTAGTGGTGGAAGATTTTGAGGAGGACGAAGCGCCCTTACAGGCCGAAGTCGAAGCGAAGCTGATCGCCCGGGTATGCAAGCGCGCGGCGGTGAAGGCCGGGCAGGCGCTCTCTGCGCCGGAGCAGGCGGCCCTGCTGCGCGATCTGGAAGCCTGCCGCTCGCCGCGCACCTGCCCGCACGGGCGGCCTACGATGATTCACCTGCCGGTAGACCTGCTGGAACGCCAGTTCGGGCGGCGCGGGGGCCGGTAAAAAAATCTGCGCCCCACCCTCACAAGCAGGGGGTGGGGCGCTGGCTTTAAAGATGAATGGTTCTACGGCAGGGTAAAGCGCAAGAGAACGTTGTTCGCGCCGTCTGAGACCCATACGTCGCCGTTGGGCGCTACCGCCACGCCCGAAGCCAGACCAAAGCCATCTGGCCCGGTGGAATATTCACCCCAGCCGCGGATGAGGCCGCCGGACTGGTCGAATTCCAGGACGCGCGGGCCTTCGGGGTCGGTGACGAAGAGGTGTCCGTTGGTGGGAGAGACGGCGATGTAGGGCTTGTTATCGAGGGATTGGCCGGCCCAGCCTTTGATTTCCCAGGCGGATACCGGGGTGAAGAACTGCGCGCCGGCGCCGGGAGCAAACTGCTGGATGCGCAGGTTCCAGGTGTCGGTGATAAAGACACTGCCGCTGACCGGGTCAATGGCAATATCCACCGGTTCATCGAACTGGCCCTGTTCCATGCCTTCTGTGCCGAACTGCGAAATAAAGTTGCCATCGGCATCAAAGACTACCACGCGGTCATTGCCGGTATCCATGACAAAGAGGTTGCCGCGGCGGTCAACGGCCAGTCCGCGCGGTCCCCAGAAGGCATCTGGCGCTTCGCCCTGGCCGAAGTAGCCCCACTCTTTGATAAACTGCCCATCCGCCGTGAATTTTTGGATGCGGTGGTTCCACGTGTCAGACACGAAAATCGAGCCGTCCAGGCCAATGGCGACATCCCAGGGTTCGTAGAACGTGCCGCCGGGGGCGTTACCCTGGGCGCGGTCTGCAAAAGTCCCCCACACGTGCAAGACCTCGCCGGTGGGTGAGAGGTGCTGGATGCGGTGATTGCGCGAATCGGCCACGTAGAGCGAGCCATCGGCGGCTACCTGCAACCCGCGTGGAGCGTTAAACTGGCCGGGTTCTGAGCCAGAAGCGCCGATCACCTGGGCCGGCTGTACCTGGATCAGTTTGGCGGCGTAGGGGTCCACTTCTTCTGGGCTGAGGCTCGTCGGGCTGACGCCGTAGTTCCAAATCTGGCTGACGATGTCGTTGCGGATATACAGGCGCATCTTCGCGCCGGGCGACCAGTCTTGCGGGGAAAAAGAGGCTTCTTTGCCGGTCAAGGCGGCGTAATCGCTGTAGTCGCGGTTAAACCAAATTTTGAAAACCGCCGCGCGCATTTGGGGGTCAGCAACTGCGCCCCAAATGCGATCCCAGGTGAGGTTGAAGTAATCCTGGTTGGGCCACCACAGGCGCATATAGTCGTAGCGGGTGTAGTTCGACCCGACCACAGGGTCAATTTTGCTAAATACATCTTCCCCGGCGATGATAATGGGATACTCGCGCAGTTCGCGGGTGGGTTTGCTCTGATACCAGAGCTTGTTGGGGAAGTCGCGCAGGTACCACCAGTAGGGGTAGAGGCCGTCATTAGAGTAGGCCACTTTCACCTGGTTGGGAGCGCCGGTGGTGCGGCGCGAGATTTCTTCGACCTGAGCGAGAACATCTTTGGGGCCGCGGGCGGCGTGGGCGTAAACCAGGTACTCCGTGGCCTGGTCGTAGTTGATAAAAGAAGCCCGGTACGCGGCCCGTCCGGTCAGCACGGCGAGGACGGCAAAAAAGGTCAGGCCGGCCAGTCCGGCCACGTGGGCCGGGCGCCAGGTATTTAACAGGTACAGGATGGCAGTGATCGAAGCGGCCAACGCCAGAGACGAGATCAGAAAGCGGCTGGTGGCCTGAAGCTGGTCGAGAGTGTTGCCCTGGAAGGGCAGCGGGCCCACCAGCAGCGGGCCGAGCGCGCCGCCGGCGCTGGCAACCACGACCGGCAGCAAAAGCAGGGCGATCAGCCCGGCGTTGGTCATCAGGCGCTTCCAGTCCACGCGATCTACTAAAACGCCTAGCCCCCAACCGGATGCCAACAGCATTGGCAGCGTGATGTGAACCGTGAGCCAGGGCATTTTTTCACCGGCAACGGTATAGGCGGCCAGAGCAGTGAGCGCCCAGAACAGCAGCAGGGCCACCACCGGGACGGGCTGCGGGCGGGCGTAGAGTTCGTTGAGCTGAGGCGTGGCTTCTTCGCTGGCGGGGATGAAGTCGAAGATGCTGTCTCCCTGGGCGGTGGGGCTGCTGTCAGCGTCTGGCGCGAGCAGGGCGGGGTCTTCATCCGTCTGTAAAAGCGCGGGCGCCGGCCCGGCGCTGGCCGGTTCTGGGGCGGACGGGTCGGCAGGGTAAAGAGCCGCGCCGGAGGGAATTTCTTCCACCTGGGGTTGGGTGAGCGGTTCTATCACTTCCGCCGGGGCCGCGCCAGAGGGCTGTGAGAAACGGTTCAGGCGGATGCCAAAATACAGGGCCAGGAGCGATCCCAGGAAGGGCAGGAATTCGTAGACGGAGACCTGGAAGAGGTAATAATACCAGGGCTGACTGCCGCGTTCCACGCCCTGCTGTGATAACCAGTAGCCCAATGAGCCGACAATGCCGGTGAAAAAGCCAAACCCGTTGGTAAAGAAGGTGGTGTAAAAGACTGTGAAGATCGAGTAAAACAGCAGGGCGTTGAGCAGCCACAGGCGCGGGTTCCACCACCAGCCCAGAGCAATGCTGAGCAAGAAGAAAGCGGCTACAAAAATGGCAGTGCGCGCGATGCTCGCCTGGGTGGCGTAGTCAATGGGGTTCCAGCCCAACATGCTGACCGGGAAGGGGCTGAGCATAGGCAGGATGAGCGTGCCGGTGAGAGCCAGCAGTGAGAAGGAGCGCAGCGCCTTGATCTGATGCCAGCCAATGTCTTTTGCCAGCGAGAAGAGGGCGGCCAGGGCGGCGGCCAGGGCAACGCCCAACAAGACGGCCTCTTCGATCTTCTGGAGGGTGGTCAGGCCGGTTGGGGCGGCTTCACCTTCGGCGGCGGCAGCGCCGTTCACCGAGGGGGTGACTTTAATCACTGCCACGGCCAGCGCCAGGATAACGGCGGCAATGGCAACGCCCATCAGCAAGAGGAAGCGGTTATAACGGTCGGGCTTGTGGCTGAGGATGCGCCGGACTTCGACCAGGAACATCAGCACGAGGAAAATCAGGGCCTGAGCGGTATAGATGAAGGAAGTTTCTTTGACGATGAAGTGCATGACCACGCTGAAGGTGAACAGAAACATGGCTCTGCGCTGTCCGGTTTCAAGGTAGCGCAGAATGGCATAGAGCATGATCACGCCTAATAATTGGATGAAGCCTTCGTTGCGGGTGTAGCGCCCATAGAACAGCATATAGGGCGAAATGACAAACAACAGCCCGGCAATCAGCGCGCCGGCGCGTCCCAAATAGCGCCGGTAGGCCAGCATCACAAAGGCGACGGCAGAGATGCTGAACAGAGCGGCCGGAATGCGTGAGGTGAAATCATTCGCGCCGAACAGGAAGTAGGTAAACGCCACGATATGAAACTGGAAGGGCCCATGCGTCACCGGATCGTGACGGTATCCTCTACCCTGGTAGAGATCATAGGACGGGACGACGTGGTTAACCTCATCATGGCTCATCACCCGCTCGCCTAAGATGGCAAACCGGCTGAGGATGGCGAGGGCCAGAATCAGGATGAACAGCAGGTTTTCGAGGCGGAACAGCCGCGCGGGGTCTTGGATCAGAGGGCGGCTTAACCAGCGAGAGGAAGGAGAGGGGGACACCATAGGGATTAAGTCGAAATGGCTTCCTTTATTAGAATATTAGCAGGGTGACTATACTTTAATCTTGGGTTTCTGACAAGGTTGTTTGGCCCGGCGCTATTCTGGTAAAATTTTGCATTGTGAGAAACCGCAGTGCTTTTGTTAGTTTACGTTTTGTCTCCATCCTATTAATTTTCATGGCGGTACTGCTGGCCGTATACCAGTTGATCGTATACAGCCGCATCCGCGCCAGCTTTCCACCGGGGATGAAGATCGCGGGGGTGCCGGTGGGCGGGTTAAGCCAGCAAAGGGCGGCAGAGCGTTTGCAGCAGGTTTATCTGGCGATCCCGGTGGAGGTGCGCTACCGCGACGCTGTGATCCATCTGCGCCCGCCGGTGGTGGGGTTTGAGTTGAATACCCAGGCGATGATGGCGGCGGCAGACCTGGAGCGGATGAAACAGCCCTTCTGGCCGGGTTTTTGGGACTTTTTATGGAACCGCATCCCCGCGCCGCAGGAAGTGCCGCTGCGGGCGGCGTATTCTGAAGACCGTCTGCGTGACTACCTTAAAAATGAAATTGCCGCCCGCTACGATCAGCAGCCCCAGGCGGCCCTGCCGCTGGCCGGAACTTCGTTCTTCCAGCCGGGGCGGGTGGGTACGGTGCTGGATATTGACCGGGCCGTTATATTGATTGACGCGGCACTGCGCTCGCCGACCAACCGGGTGGTGAACCTGTCGTTTCAGAAGATTGCGCCGCCGCACCCGCCCTTTCAGAACCTGGAAATCTTACTCCAGCAAAAAATTGAGCTTTCTGACTTCGATGGGATCATCGAACTGTACGTACAAGATCTGCAAACCGGGCGCGAAGTGCATTTTGCCTACCAGAACCGGCAGCGCGTACCGGCGGATATTGCCTTTACTGCGGCCAGCACCATCAAAATTCCGATTATGGTATCGGTGTTCCGGAGGGTGGGCGAGCCGCCGGGCGAGGAAGTGACGCAACTGTTGGGGCAGATGATCGAGCGGTCTGAGAATATCCCGGCGGATGCGCTGATGGAAACGGTGATGGATAAAAACCTGGGCCCGTTGAAAGTGACCGAAGATTTGCAGGCGTTAGGGTTTAAGAATATGTTTCTGGCGGGGTACTTTTACCCCGGCGCGCCGCTGCTCTCGAAGATTGCCACGCCGGCCAATTCCCGCGTAGATTTATCCGCCGGGCCGGACCCCTATAACCAAACCACGCCTGCCGAAATGGGGATGCTGCTAGAAGATATTTATCACTGCGCAGAAAGCGGGGGGGGGACCTTCGCGGCGGTGTTCCCAGGGCAGATCACCCAGGCGGAGTGCCAGCAGATGATCAACTACCTGGCAAGCGATAAAATCGCGGCGCTGCTTCAGGCCGGCCTGCCCGAAGGGACGCGCTTTGCCCATAAGCACGGTTGGATCATTGAAACCGATGGGCTGATGCACACCATTGGCGACGCCGGCCTGGTATATTCACCGGGTGGGAACTACGTGATTACCGTGTATATGTATCATCCGGTGCAGTTGCTGTACCCGCAGGCGAACCGCATGATCGCTGAAATCTCGATGGCGGTCTATAACTATTTCAATTTGCCGGGCGAACAATAGAGAGCGGCGCGGCGTGGCTTAAAGCGATTGGCTTTTAAAAGCTGACTGCTTGCTTGAGGCGGGCGAACAGTTCATCGGGGGAGAGGCGCAGGAGCGCGCAAATTTCATCTTGCAGGCGGAGGAGGTGGGGCTGACTGGCTTGCAGTTCGGCCTGAAAGTCTGGGTAGCGGTCCAGCAAGGCGGCGAAGCGTTCTGCGGGGGTGACGAGGCAGGCCCCTTCGGCCAGCTTGTCGGCAAAGTGGACGAGTTTTTCTTCCCAGGTGACGGGCGCGCGCCCGGCAGAAGGGTCACTAACAGGCATGTGACGGTCGGCGATGGCGGCCAGTTCGGGCTGGTTGCGGGCAAGCAGTACGTCGGCGGCCATGCGGGCATGGTCGCCGTGCACGCCGCGCTCGCGGCGCAGGTGAATAGAAGTGATCTTCGCCAGGTCGTGGAGCATGGCTCCGCGCTGGGTGAGGATTGGGTTGACGGGTTGACCGGCGGCGCGCAGCCAGATGGCAAGGAGGTAAGCGACGGCGGCGACCAGTTGGATGTGATTGAGGATATTAAAGGGGGTTCCGGTTTCGAGCAGCCAGGCGAGGGTCTGCGTATAGTCTGGCAAGGGGCGGCGGTTTAACACTTCTGGCAGGGCGCGCAGATGGAGGATCTCTTCATCGTGGAGCGGCAGCAGACCGGGGGCGGGCTGTCCGCCGGGGTTGTACCAGATGGCCTGCCAGCCGGCCTGTTTGGCTCCCAACACATCGGTGGTGTAATCATCGCCAATTAAGATCAGATGGTGCGGAGGGCGGTTTAAGGCGCTCTCTAACCGGCGGAAAAACGTCACCTGCGGTTTGCGGGCGTTCAGCTCGTGGGCTGTAAAAACCGCCTGAAAAGCTTTGTCTAACCCCACCCGGCTTAGAGCGTTCCTGACCAGGCTGGCGTCTGAATCACCGGCATTCGAGGCCAGCACCAGGGTATAGCGGCTTTTGAGGGCGTCGAGCACCGCGCTGATGCCATCCACTGCGGCTACTTCCGGCCAATGAGCCATTGGGCCGCTGTACTGCGGCCAGACTTTCATCACCGTATTGCCCCAATCAAAGACCAGCACCGGGTTTTGAGCGAGAGAGTCAGCGTTTGTCATAACCAGCAGTATAACATAGGGATAATTCGGATTGTAACAGTTATGTTATACTTACGTTAACCTCTGCATGAACGTACAGAAATTGCCTGCCCCTTCGGTTTTATTTGTGTGTACGGCCAACATCTGTCGGTCGCCTATGGCCGCGGCGTTATTCCGCGCTTTGATTGAGAAAACGTTGCCCGATGGGCACTGCTGGCGCGTTGAATCTGCTGGAACCTGGGCGGAGGACGGTCAGCCCGTCTCGGCGGGTTCTCTGGAGGTCATGCGCCAGCGCGGGATGGATCTATCACAGCACCGCTCGCGCAGGGTGACGCGGCAGTTGATCGGTCAGTTTGATCTGGTGTTAACGATGGAGCCTGGGCATAAGGAGGCGCTGCGCCTGGAGTTCCCAGAATACGCGGACCGAATTTATCTGTTAAGCGAGATGCTGGGGTTGTCTGTGCCGGTCCGTGATCCTTATGGGGAAGCGTTAATCGCCTATGAGGTTGCGGCAGAGACGATTGAAAACATGCTGTGCAAAGGGCTGAACCGGATCATTGCAATGGTGGAAGCGAGGCGCGTGAAAATCTAAGCGGATGAATGTACAACGGGCGATTTTCCCCGGTGTGATTGCCGGGATCTTTATCCTGGTGGCGGTGACTGGGATGCTGCGGGCCGCCGGGACGGGCGCCCAGGGGGATTTACCGGAAAGCCGTGTGGCCGCTACCGAAGTGAGCGGGGCGGACCTGCCAGAATTGCTGGAAGTGGGCAGTATCTCGGCGGCGGGGGTGTTGGATATTCAGATTATCCCAATGGCTAACCCGGCGCTTCCAGATGACGGGGTTTGCTCAATTAGCCCGGCTTACCCCGAAGCCATTCAACAGTGGTGTGGGATCATCGAACGCTACGCCGCTGAAAATGGGCTGGACGCTAACCTGATTGCTGCCCTCATCTTGCGCGAAAGCAGCGGTCAGCCCGATGCTTATTCAAAGAGTGGGGCGGTAGGGCTGATGCAGGTGATGCCCAACGATGGGCTGGCAAAAAAATTTACCTGCAAGGGGGGGCCGTGCTTTGCCAACCGCCCTGGCATGAAGGAATTGTTCGACCCGCAGTTTAATGTGGCCTATGGCTGCCGCATGTTGGCCGAACTGGTGCAGGAAAAGGGCAATATGCGCGACGCGCTGAAAGCCTACGGCCCGCTGGATGTGGGCTATCGCTACGCTGACCTGGTGTTGGAGACTTACCAGCAGTACCGCTGAGAGTCGGGCGGTGCGCGCGTTTTTTTGTGTATCTGTAGTATAATCTGGCCCGTTCCAGGGGGAATGGGCTGATTGCTTTTAAAAATTCAGCCAACCATTTTTGTTTTTGGCCGCCCGCGGTGCTTGACCCGAATCATTGTTTCTGATATAATCAACCTTTGCGTAAACTGCGCTATTGTTCCCTTTTGTGGGTCAGTACCGTTTTTTTGGTCGGTTTTAGTTCGTTTTCCAGGAGAAAAGCATGGCTTCAGATCTTCAGACAAAGAAGTCGTACGCTCGCATCCCTGATGTTTTTGATCTGCCCAATCTGATCGAAGTTCAGGCCGAGTCTTTTATGCGCTTAAAAAGTGAAGGATTGGCGGATCTGTTTGATGAAATCTCCCCTATCGAATCCTATAACAAGGGAATCAAATTGTATTTCCCCGGCAGGACCCCTGAAGCCCAGCAGTGGGGACTGAAGTATTGGTTTGGCGAACCCAAGCACCCCATCGAAGAGTGCGTGGAGAAGGACCTGACCTTTGCCTCCCCGCTGTATGTGTCGGTGCTGCTGGCTGGTCCAGAGGTTCCTGAGCCAATCAAACAGGAAATTTTCCTGGGTGACTTCCCGGAAATGACGGAGAAAGGCACCTTCATTGTTAATGGTACCGAGCGCGTGGTGGTTTCACAACTGATCCGTTCTCCGGGCGTGTATTTTGAAGCGCCGGTGGACCGCGCCACCGGCCGCCGCCTGGCGATGGCAAAGCTCATCCCCGACCGTGGGGCATGGATGGAGTTTGAAACCCGCAAAAATGATTATCTGATTTTAAAGTTCAACCGCAAGCGCACCGTGCCGATCACGATCTTCCTGCGCGCCCTGGCGGCTATTGAGGACGGCCTGGGCGATTCGCCCATCAAGCAGGGGACGGATGAAGAGTTGTTGGCGCTGTTCCAGGACGTGGACAACAACCCTGACCGGCTGTTCATCCCTTCGACCATGCGCCAGGAGCCGGTCTGGAATCTGGAAGGGAACCAGACGGTAGCCGAAGCCGCGCTCTTGGAGTTCTTCAAGCGTATGCGCCCCGGTGACCCGGCCACGCTGGATAACGCCCGCCAGTTTTTAGAGGAGCAGTTATTCGACCAGCGCCATTATGATCTGGAGCGGGTGGGGCGCTACAAGCTCAATCAAAAGCTGGATTTGCAGGAGCGCATTCCGGTTTCGCACCGCACCATCACACGCTGGGATGTGGTCAACCTGATCCGCCGCATGATTATGATTAATAATGAAGTCGAGGATAAGGACGACATTGACCACCTCGGCAACCGCCGCGTGAAAACGGTGGGCGAGCTGATCCAGAATAAACTGCGCATTGGCCTGCGGCGCATGGAGCGCGTGATTAAAGAGCGCATGTCCATCCGCGACCAGGATCAGGTAACGCCGGTGGGGCTGGTGAATATCCGCCCGGTAGTGGCGGCACTGCGCGAGTTCTTTGGCTCCAGCCAGCTTTCACAGTTCATGGATCAGACCAACCCGTTGGCCGAACTGCGCCACAAGCGCACCCTCTCGGCCCTGGGGCCGGGCGGTCTGCGCCGCGAGCGCGCCGGCTTTGACGTGCGCGACGTTCACCACTCGCACTACGGGCGCATTTGCCCGATCGAGACGCCTGAAGGCCCGAACATCGGTCTGATTGGCCGCCTGGCGAGCTTTGCCCGCGTCAATGAGTATGGCTTCATCGAGACGCCCTACCGCCGGGTCGTCAAGGCCCTTTCGACCAGTGACCCGCGCCTGGAAGGGCGGATGCTGCGCGAGACCCTGACCGATCCGCAGACGGGCGAAGTAGTGGCCCGCGAAGGCGAGCGCATTACGGCCGAGCAGCTTCCGGCGATTAAAAAGCTCAACCGCCCGACGGTGTTTGTCGTGCCGTTTGTTTCATCGGACGTGGAATACCTTTCGGCGGATGCAGAAGATAAGTTCGTGATTGCTCAGGCCAACTCGGTTTTGAATGAATACGATGAGTTTGTGTCGGACCGCATCTCGTGCCGCTATCACTCTGACTTCATCGTTTCTTCGCCCGACAGCATCAACTACATGGATATTGCTCCCAATCAGGTAGTCGGTATCTCGGCGGCGCTGATTCCATTCCTGGAACACGATGACGCCAACCGCGCGTTGATGGGGTCGAACATGCAGGCACAGGCCGTGCCGTTGATTAACCCTGAAGTTCCGACCATCTCAACCGGCATGGAGGCCTACGCCGCGCGTGACTCGGGGCAGGTGCTGGTGGCGGAAGAAGATGGCGATGTGGTTTCTGTGACCGGGCGGCAGATTATCATGCGCACCGCCAACGGCCTAAAAACCTACACGCTACGCAAGTATCAGCGCTCGAACCAAAGCACCTGTATTGACCAGCGCCCGGCAGTGGTGAAAGGTCAGCGCGTGCGCAAAGGCGATGTGCTGGCCGATTCTTCATCCACTGTAAACGGGGACCTGGCATTGGGGCAGAATGTGGTGGTTGCTTTCCTTTCGTGGGAAGGCGGCAACTTTGAAGACGCCATTCTGATCTCGGAACGGCTGGTGCAGGAAGATCGCTTCACCTCGGTGCATATTGAGAAGTATGAAGTCGAGGCACGCGATACCAAGCTTGGGCCCGAAGAGATTACGCGGGATATTCCCAACGTGGGTGAAGACGCCATCAAGGACCTGGACGATCACGGCATTATCCGCATCGGCGCTGAAGTTGGCCCGAATGACATCCTGGTAGGCAAGATCACCCCCAAGGGCGAGAAAGAACTAACCCCCGAAGAGCGCCTGCTGCGCGCCATCTTTGGCGAAAAGTCGCGCGATGTGAAAGACACCTCCCTGCGGATGCCGCACGGCGAGCGCGGCATGGTGGTGGACGTTAAAGTGTTCACCCGCGAGGATAATTCAGATCTGGCGGCGGGCGTGGATATGATGGTGCGGGTCTCGGTGGCCCAGCGCCGCAAGATCACCGCGGGCGATAAGATGGCTGGGCGGCATGGCAATAAGGGCGTGGTCTCGCGCGTGGTTCCAGTAGAAGATATGCCCTTCCTGGAAGACGGCACGCCGGTGGATATTATCCTCAACCCCCTGGGCGTACCCGGTCGTATGAACATCGGCCAGGTACTCGAAACCCACCTGGGGTGGGCGGCGTACCGCCTGGGCTTCCGCGCTATTACCCCGGTGTTTGACGGGGCCAACGAAGTGGAAATCGAAGCCGAGTTGGGGCGGGCCTGGATGATGGACCGCGCCTGGCAGGAAACAGCCGACCGCGCCTGGGAGTGGCTTAAGACTCAGGAATATTCGCCCGAATCAATCAAGGATGATGATGAGGTGCGCCTGCTGTATATGGAGCAGTGGCTGGGGGATCGTGGTTATGATATTTACGACCTGACCTCGAACCCGACAGCCGCCCGGCGGGCCAACCTGCGCGAGTGGCTGCGCGACAAGGGCTACGATCCGGATGAACTGATCAGCTTTGCGGATGTGGGGGCCAATGCCCCGGCGGTGCTTGACCGCGATAAGCGGGCGATCCTGGCGAGCTTGCGGCTGTGGCTGCAATACATGGGCGAGGATGTCAGCGGCGTAGCGGAAGATGAAATCCGCCAGTATGCTGAAGCCTACAGCGCGCGCACTGGTCAGCCCCTGCCTATCTTGGGTAAACAGGTGCTGCGCGATGGCAAGAGCGGCCTGCCCTATGACCAGCCGGTGACGGTTGGGGTGATGTCAATGATGAAACTGCATCACCTGGTGGAAGACAAGGTTCACGCCCGCTCCACCGGCCCCTACAGCCTGGTGACACAGCAGCCGCTGGGCGGCAAGGCCCAATTCGGTGGTCAGCGCTTTGGCGAAATGGAAGTATGGGCGCTCGAAGCCTACGGCGCGGCTTACACACTGCAAGAAATGCTGACGGTGAAGTCGGATGACGTTCAGGGCCGCGTGGCAACCTATGAGGCCATCGTCAAGGGCGAGCCGATTGAAGAACCGAGCATCCCGGCGTCGTTCAGGGTGCTGGTGAAAGAACTGCAAAGCCTGGGCGTGGCGGTGGAAGCTGTCATGGATAACGGAGAGATCATACGTTTTGGAAAAGATGAAGAGCGGGTGCGCCCTCCGAAGATCGAAACCGGGTTGTTGGGGATCGGGGAAGAATTGGATGACTTATCCTGACGGGGCGTAAGCCGTTGAGGGAGGGCCGTTCTTCTTTCTTGACCCTTCCTTGACTAAGCTTTTTGCGCGTGATATAATCACTCCCCGTTGTCCCGATACGAGGTAGCCTAAGGTGAGGCCATCTTTGCTCGTTGTGATGGCCTCCCTTCTTGACCTAACGTAATCGAAAGTTCTTTTATAGCACTTTTGGAGGCAAAAAACGTGCCAACAATTAATCAATTGATCCGAAAGGGTCGCGAATCAAAGAAGGCGAAGAGCAAGTCTCCCGCTTTCCAATTTATCTTCAATTCGTATAAGCAGCGCCGCATCCGGCAGGACGGTTCGCCGCAGAAGCGCGGCGTTTGCACCGTGGTACGCACGATGACGCCCAAGAAACCGAACTCGGCGCTGCGCAAGATTGCGCGCGTGCGTCTGTCGAACGGTATTGAGGTGACGGCTTACATTCCGGGCGAAGGCCACCAACTGCAAGAGCACTCGGTGGTGCTGGTGCGCGGCGGCCGCGTGAAAGACCTGCCGGGCGTGCGCTATCACATTGTGCGCGGCACGCTGGATACCACCGGCGTTGGCAAGCGCCGCCAGGGTCGCTCGAAGTACGGCTCCAAGCGCCCCAAATAGATCCGCAGTATTGATTTTGAGAAAAGATGGAGTAAGTCAGGATGCGACGAACCAAACCTGAAAAGCGGGAGATTTTACCCGACATTCGTTACAACAGCCAGATCGTAGAAACTATGATCCATCACATTATGCGCCGCGGTAAGAAGAGCGTTTCGCGCCGGTTGGTGTATGAAGCCCTGGAAGCCTGCCAGACCAAAAGCGGCCGCCCGGCGATGGATATTCTCGACCAGGCCCTGAAAAACGTTGGCCCGATTATGGAAGTGCGCCCTCGCCGCGTGGGCGGCGCTACCTATCAGGTGCCTATGGAAGTCCCCGCTGACCGCCGCCTGGCCCTGGCGATGCGCTGGATCATCTCGGCGGCGCGCTCGCGCACGGGCAAATCTTTCCCCGAAAAACTTTCGGCGGAACTGCTGGATGCTGCGAATAATCAGGGGACGGCCGTCCGCAAGCGCGAAGAGACCCACAAGATGGCTGAAGCCAACCGGGCCTTCTCTCACTACCGGGTGTAGTCCGTTACAGCCGAAGCGAGTAAGAAGGATTTGTACAGGTAAACTTCAAAAAGAGGGTATTGAATGGCACGCAATTTTCCGTTAGAACGGTGCCGTAACATTGGTATCATTGCCCATATCGATGCCGGTAAAACGACAACCACCGAGCGCATCTTGTTCTACACCGGTAAGACGTACCGCATCGGTTCCGTGGACGAAGGCACCACCGTAACGGACTGGATGGTTCAAGAGCGCGAGCGCGGCATCACCATTGTCTCCGCGGCTGTGACAGCCGAGTGGAAAAATCACCAGTTCAATATCATTGACACGCCAGGGCATATTGACTTCACTGCCGAGGTTCAGCGCTCGCTGCGTGTGCTGGATGGCGGTATTGTCGTGTTTGACGCGACGCAGGGCGTCGAGCCGCAAAGCGAGACGGTCTGGCGGCAGGCGGACCGCTACGGCGTGCCGCGCATTTGCTTCATCAATAAGATGGACCGGGTTGGGGCCTCTTACGAATATTCGATTGAGACGATCCGGCAGCGGTTAGGGGCCAACCCGATTGCCATGCAGATCCCCATTGGCGCAGAAAGCGCGTTTACGGGGGTCGTGGACCTGCTGACCATGCAGGCCATCTTCTGGGAAGATGAACTGGGCCGTGAGCCGCGCGTGGGCGAAATTCCGGCGGAGCTGCGCCGGGAAGCGGAAGAAAAGCGCGCCATTTTGGTAGAGCGGATCGCAGAATTGGACGATGAGCTGACCGTGCGCTTCCTGGAAGGCGAAGAGCTTTCGGTTGAGGCACTTAAAGCCGGTCTGCGCCGCGCGGTGCTGGCCGGGCGCGCTACCCCGGTCTTTTGCGGTAGTTCGCTGCGAAATAAAGGCGTGCAGCCGATCTTAGACGCCGTGATTGACTACCTGCCCTCTCCGCTGGATATCCCCCCCGTCAAAGGCACAGACCTGAACACCGGCGAGCTGGTGGAGCGTCCCGCCGACGATAATGCCCCGCTCAGCGCTTTGGTGTTTAAGATTGTCGCCGATCCTTACGTGGGCCGTCTGGCTTATTTCCGGGTTTACTCTGGCACGATTAAAGTGGGTGACACGGTCTTAAACGCTACGAAAGGCCGGCGCGAGCGCATTGGGCGCATGGTGCGCATGTATGCCGACCGGCGCGAAGATGTAACCGAAGTGAACGCTGGCGACATCGCCGCCGTGTTGGGGCTGAAAGAAAGCTTCACCGGCGATACCCTGTGCGACCCGCAGAACCCGATCGTGTTGGAGAGCATTTCTTTCCCGGAACCGGTTATTGACGTGGCAATTGAGCCGAAGACGACCGCCGACCAGGAAAAAATGGGCGAAGCCCTGCGCAAGCTGGCAGAAGAGGACCCAACCTTCCGCGTGCGCACCGATGAGACCACCGGCCAGACGATCATCGCTGGCATGGGAGAACTGCACCTGGACGTTTTGACCGATCGGATGCTGCGCGAGTTCAAAGTGCAGGCCAATATTGGCCGTCCGCGCGTGGCCTACCGCGAAACGATCACCCGCCCTGTTTCGAAGCTGGATTATCGCTATGTTAAACAGACCGGTGGGCGCGGCATGTACGGACACGTGGTCTTTAACTTAGAGCCGGTGGAGCGCGGCAACGGCGTGATCTTTGAAAACAAGATCATTGGCGGCGTGATTCCGCAGGAATATATTCCGGCAGTGGAAAAGGGCGTAAGAGAAGCTGCTGAAAGCGGCACGCTGGCGGGCTACCCCGTCACCGATGTGAAGGTGGAACTGATTGATGGTTCGTACCACGAAGTCGACTCCAATGAAATGGCCTTCCGCATGGCCGCCATTCTGGCCTTCAAAGAAGGCTTCCAGAAGGGCAATCCGGTGCTGTTGGAGCCGATCATGAAGGTGGAAGTCGTTATTCCAGAGGAATTTTTAGGGGATGTAATCGGCCAGTTGAACGCCCGGCGCGGCCAGATTCAGGGCATGGAAATCCGCCCTGGCAATGCGCAGGCCGTACACGCGCTGGTGCCGCTGGCTGAAATGTTCGGATATGCCACAAGTTTACGCTCTGCGACCCAGGGACGTGGTGTTTTCTCGATGGAATTCGATCACTACGCGCCGGTCAGCGAATCGGTGGCCCAGAAGATATTGAACCCATAATGCCGCTCCCGTCAGGAATGCGGCAGGTTATGTCGCCCCCGCCGAGACTGCGGGAAACAACAACGGAAATCATCTAAGGAGAGCTTTATCGTATGGCTAAGCAGAAGTTTGAACGGACCAAGCCGCATCTGAACGTGGGGACGATGGGCCACATCGACCACGGGAAGACGACGCTGACCGCTGCGATCACTAAGTACTGCAACCTGCTGGGACAGGCCGAGTTCAAGGCCTATGATCAGATCGACAACGCGCCGGAAGAGAAGGCGCGCGGGATTACGATCAACATTGCCCACGTGGAGTACGAGACGGCGAACCGGCACTACGCGCACGTAGACATGCCCGGGCACCGTGACTACATCAAGAACATGATCACCGGGGCGGCCCAGGTGGATGGGGCCATCCTGGTGGTGGCGGCGCCGGATGGGCCGATGCCGCAGACGCGCGAGCACGTACTGCTGGCGCGCCAGGTGGAAGTGCCCTCGATCGTGGTGTACCTGAACAAGGTAGACAAGATGAACGATCCGGAACTGCTGGAGCTGGTGGAGTTGGAACTGCGCGAGATGCTGACCAGCTACGGTTTTCCTGGGGAGACGACCCCGATTGTGCGCGGGAGCGCCTTGCAGGCGTTGGAGAGCAAGTCTACAGATCCGAACCACGAAGATTACGCCTCGATCCGCGAGCTGCTGCGGGTGGTAGATGAATACATTCCGCTGCCGGCGCGCGAGGTGGATAAGCCGTTCATGATGCCGGTGGAAGACGTGTTCTCGATCAAAGGGCGCGGGACGGTGGTGACGGGGCGCGTGGATCGGGGCAAGATCAAGGTGGGCGACCCGGTGGAGATTGTGGGTCTGCGCGAGAAGAGCATGACCTCGGTGGTGACGGGCGTGGAGATGTTCCACAAGATCGTTGACGAGGGCATGGCAGGAGACAACCTGGGGCTGCTGCTGCGCGGGATTGAGCGCACGGACGTCGAGCGGGGCATGGTGATTGCCAAGCCGGGGTCCATCACGCCGCACACCAAGTTCCTGAGCCAGGTATACGTGTTGAAGCGCGAAGAAGGCGGGCGGCACAAGGCGTTCTTCAACGGCTATCGGCCGCAGTTCTACATCCGCACGATGGACGTGACGGGGACCATCAAGCTGCCGGAAGGCGTGGAGATGGTCATGCCGGGCGACGACGTGAACCTGGAAGTGGAGCTGATCGTTCCGGTGGCGTTGGAGCAGGGCTCGAAGTTCGCCATCCGCGAAGGCGGTCTGACCGTCGGCGCTGGCGTGATTACCAAGATTCTGAAATAGAAGGAGAAGCGGCCTAACAGCCGCTGTGAAGTAGAACTATGGCATCCAAGAAGAAAGACATTCGCCCGGTAATCATCCTCGCCTGCACGGAATGCAAGGAGCGGAATTACATCTCAGAGAAGAACCGCCGCAATGATCCGGGCCGTTTGGAGCTGTCAAAGTATTGTCCTCGCTGTCGGTGCCACCGCACCCACCGCGAGACTCGTTGAGATTTTTCGCTGAGATGGCGGCCAGTGTCTGTCCTCGCCATCTCTATAGGCCAGTAGCTCAATTGGCAGAGCGCGCGTCTCCAAAACGTGAGGTTGTGGGTTCGATTCCTGCCTGGCCTGCCTTAGGAAATGGCAACGCCGTCCTTTGAGGCGGCGTTTTAGCCGTAAGAACAGGGCCCTTCATCTGGTGAAAACCCTGAGTCTGACAGGAGTGTCTTGTGGCGGATAAGACGACGGTGAAGTCAAAACCGGCTGAGAAACCGGTCGAAAAACCGAAAGTGACGCAAAAGGCGAAGACAGCGCCAGACCGCGAGCGCGAAAAGCCCAAAGAGCCCAATGCGATCCAGCGTTGGTATCGTGAGACGATTGGCGAGCTTCGCAAGGTTTCCTGGCCGACCCCACAGGAGGCCTGGCGTCTGACGAAGATCGTGTTGATCGTGATGGGCGTGATGAGCCTTTTATTAGGCGTTTTGGATTTTGTTTTTTCCAGGCTGATTACTCTGTTGGTGCAGTAACCGGATGGCGAGTGACTGCGTCATGAGAGAATCGGCAGGTAGAAGAAAAGGTGTGCTTACAGATGGACGCACAAGATAAGTTCGAAGAAGAAAAAGAGGTTGTCGCTAAGAAACCGCGCGGGCGTAAAGCCGCCGCGGATGCGGCAGATGCGTCGCTGTCATCGCCCAAAAAACCTGCCGAGAAACCTGCTGAACAGTTTTCCGGTGATGAAGCGATGAGCAGCGAGCGCGCCTGGTATGTGGTGCATTGTTACTCCGGATACGAGAACAAGGTACGACATAACCTGGAGCAGCGGATCGAAACCATGGGGATGAAAGGCAAAATCTTTGACGTAGTCATTCCTACCCAGGAAGAGATTGAGGTCAAAGATGGCAAGCGCCGCACGGTAGAACGCCATGTGTTCCCAGGGTATGTGCTGGTGAACATGATTATGACCGAAGAATCGTGGTATGTGGTGCGCAATACGCCGGGGGTCACAGGTTTCGTCGGTTCGGGGAACACCCCTACGCCGCTGCGTCCCGAAGAAGTGGCCCAAATTATGCGCAAGATGGAAGCGGAAGCGCCGCGCATTAAGGTTACTTTTCGGGTGGGCGAGCGCGTGCGTATTGTGGATGGTCCGTTCAACGATTTCCGCGGCACAGTATCGGAAATTGATATGGAACGTTCCAAAGTTCGTGTAATGGTCAACTTCTTCGGGCGCGAAACGCCAGTGGAGTTAGACTTTTTGCAGGTTGAGAAGACGTAAACTTCTGGCGCGTACCGCCAGAAACCGTGGGAGGGTGTCCCGTCAAATCACCCGTTAATACCACAAAGGAGATAAAGCTGTGGCAAAGAAACTAAAAGCAGTCGTTCGTTTGCAGATTAAGGCTGGTAAAGCCACTCCTGCGCCCCCGATTGGCCCGGCCCTGGCCGGCCACGGCATCAACATTATGGCGTTCTGCAAGGAATACAACGCGCGCACATCTAACCGGGCGGGCGAGATCGTTCCTGCGGAAATCACCATCTATACCGATGGCTCGTTCACCTTCGTCCTCAAGTCGCCGCCTGCTTCGGTGCTGTTGTGCAAGGCCGCCGGTATCGAGAAGGGTTCGAGCGCGCCGAATCGCGAGAAGGTTGGCCGCGTCACCCGCGCCCAAATCCGCGAGATTGCCGAAATAAAGATGAAAGATATGAACGCCATCGACCTGGAAGGCGCAATGCGCCAGATCGAAGGCACTGCCCGCAACATGGGCCTGACGATTGTTGATTAAGAGTTCGTGGGAGGGCGCTTGTGAGCGCCCGTTGGGACCACAAAGGAGTAACAATGGCAAAACACGGTAAGAAATACCTGGCCGCCAAAGCCAAAGTCGATCCGAATACCACGTATGAGCCGGCTCAGGCGCTGCAATTGGTCAAGGATACGGCCTATGCGTCTTTTGACGGCACTGTTGAAGTTCACCTGCACACTACGTTAGACCCGCGCCAGGCGGATCAGCAAATCCGCGATGTGGTGGTTCTGCCCAACGGTCTGGGTAAGACGGTGCGCGTGCTGGTCTTTGCGCAGGGCGAAGCGGCGAACCTGGCTTCTCAGGCCGGCGCAGATTATATCGCTGACAATGATGAAATGATTGCCCGCATTCAGGGCGGTTGGACCGATTTTGACGTGGCGATTGCTACGCCCGATATGATGGGCCGGGCGGGCCGCCTGGGTCGTATCCTCGGCCCCCGTGGGTTGATGCCCAACCCCAAAGCCGGCACGGTTGTCCCCGCAGAAGACCTGCCCCGCGTCATCCGCGAAGCCAAAGCCGGGCGCGTGGAGTTCCGCCTGGATAAGAGCGCCAACCTGCATGTGCCTATTGGCAAAGTTTCGTTTGGCGTGGATCAGTTGCTTCAGAACCTGACGGCTCTGATGGAAGCGATCCGCAAGGCACGCCCCGCCGCCGCCAAAGGCAATTTCGTCAAGCGCGTCACCCTCACTTCCACCATGGGGCCGGCCGTCCGCATCGACGCCAACACCGCCATGTCTATGGAAGCCAGAGACTAAGTAACCTGTCCTTTTGAGGAGGGAGGCGGTTCAACCCGAAAATGGGGCCGCTATCCTCCCCAAAAGGATCGTTGTGTGGTATCATTCGTACGTCCAACTAGATAGAGTGTAACGCGCTCGCAGTTTGCGGGCGTCCTTCGCCAGCGAAAGCCGGTGCCTTGTGAATAAGGCTTAATATCCAGCCGAGGTGAAGACTTGAGTCGTAAGACGTGTACCTCTCCATTGTGAGAGGGCTGAAAGTCTTTGCCCGGTTGTTGCAGGGCAAGGACTTTTTTGATTGGGTTGGCTACCTCAATGAACTTATAGGCAAGGAAGGAGGTGAATTCCGTTGGCCTTTACGAAAGAAGAAAAAGCTCAAATGATGAATCAGTATCAGGACTGGCTGAGCAAAAGTCAGGCAGTTTTCTTGATCTCTTATGACAAGATGAGCATGAAAGAGATCAATGACATCCGCGCCAGGGCGCGCGAAGCAGGGGCAGAGATGCACGTGGTGAAAAATACCCTGTTCGGCCTGGTGTTGGATCGGCTCGGCATCGAGGGCAAGCAGTTCCTGACACAGCCTTCGCTGGTTGGTTTTGCGTTCAATGACGCGCCCGCGCTGGCAAAAGTCGTGACCGAAGCGGCCCGGGGCGAGACCTTCAAGATCAAAGGTGGTATCTTGGGGAAACGCGCCATTAGCCCCGATGACGTTAAAGCGTTAGCCGCAATGCCGCCGCTGCCGGTAGTACGCGCCCAACTGTTGGGCCTGCTCTCCACGCCCGCTACGCGCCTGGTGCGCACCATTGCCGAACCGGCGCGTGGGATTGCCGCCGTGGTGCGCGCCTTCTCCGAGAAAGAAGGGGTTGCCGCCGCCTGAGCGAGCTGTTAAAGCAGCGCCAGGGTTTATCCATTGATCAGGCCTCGCCTGGGGCCTGTAAGCAAGTGTAGTGAAATCATTTTTCTAAGAAAGACATGAGGAGTTTTTACAATGGCTGACATGCAGAAACTGGTTGATGAACTGAGCGCCCTTTCCGTTCTCGAGGCCGCCCAGTTGGTGAAGATGCTGGAAGAAAAGTGGGGCGTTTCGGCTGCTGCGCCGGTCGCGGTTGCGGCTGCTGTCCCCGCTGCTGCTGGCGGCGCTGCCGCTCCCGAACCGGTTGAAGAAAAGACCGAGTTTGACGTTGTTCTGAAAGAAGCCGGCGCGAAGAAGATCGAAGTCATCAAAGTCATCCGCCAGCTCACGAACCTGGGCCTGGTCGAAGCCAAGAATATGGCCGAAACCGCTGGCGCCAAGGTCCTGAGCGCGGTTGGTAAAGACGCCGCCAACGACGCCAAGGCCAAACTCGAAGCCGCTGGCGCTACCGTTGAGGTCGTCTAAGCATCAACAACCAGACAGAATCAAAAATGCGGGCCATCACAGGCCCGCATTTTTGATTTAAGCTTAGTCAACCGTCTTGATCTGCCGGACAATCATCACCACTTTACCCTGAATACGCACCCGCTCTGGGTTTTCGATGATGATGGGTTTCATCGTGGGGTTGGCCGGCTGCAGGCGGACGCGCCCATTTTCTTTGTAGAAGTATTTGAGGGTGGTCTCGTCGGTATCTTCGAGCCAGACGGCTACCATCTCGCCGTTGTTGGCCGTCTGGGCGCGCTTCATAATGACGATGTCACCGTCGTTGACCATCGCGTCAATCATGGAAACGCCGTCCACTTCCAGGGCGAACAGATCTTCCGCTTTCTCGCGGCGCGACAGACAACTGGCGGCAATCTCCACCGAGCTTTCAGAGTCAAAATAGCTCCCATCGGTGGGGGGCATCGGTACGGGCAGGCTGGCGCCAATTCGCCCCAAGATTGGGATGCTCAGCAGATCGCTCATGCGCTCCGCCGTGTTTTGCACCGCCTGGGTGATGCGGGCCGCCGGGGATTCTTTGCGGTAAAACGGCTTGAGCACCCGAATGCTGCGCGAAACGCGCCGGTCACGGTCAATATGCCCTGCTTCGCGCAGTTGTTCAAGATAATAGTCAACCAGCGAGGTCGACTCAACGTTAATATGTTTGCCAATCTCTCGTATCGAGGGGGAATATCCATGCTGGTCCTGGAATTCGGTTAGAAATTCCATGATGCGGATATGCCGGTCGCTCAGGCCTTCGCTTCTTCTACCCATGATAGCCTCGCCTTTTCTCCCATATCCTATCGGTCATATGTACTATAAATAATATACACGAACATGCGTTCTGTGTCAAGCACCTTTCTGTTTTGTTGGCCCATCCTCTTCGCAACCTCTGGGAAGTATGGGATAATAAATTACCCTTTGGGGTAAGCAAAATGCTAAAAGCCCTTTACCAAGAAAATCATTCCTTTTCCACAGGAGAAATGGGCTGTGAAGTTTCAAAAGATTTGCGTTTTGGGATTAGGTTATATTGGCCTTCCCTATGCCAGCACCTTTGCCACGCACGGTTTGCAGGTCATCGGCGTGGATGTCAACCCTCAGGTGGTAGATCGCTTAAAAGAAGGCGAATTGCACATCTATGAGCCAGGCCTGCGCACGTTAGTGCAGGCCGCGTTGCGCTCTGGCAATCTCGTGGTAGAGCCTGTTCCTCAGCCGGCCGACGCTTTTATCATTGCTGTTCCCACCCCTTTTGATGGCAATAAGCGCGCCGACCTCCAGTATGTAATCGCCGCGACCCGCTCCATTGCCCCTTACCTTCAGCGTGGCAATCTCGTCATGCTGGAATCTACTTCGCCCCCTCGCACGACCGTTGATGTCGTTCAACCAATTTTGGAGCAGACCGGGTTGAAGGCCGGCGAAGATTTTTATCTGGCCTATACTCCAGAGCGCGTCATTCCAGGGCAGATTCTGCGCGAGTTGATCGAGAACGCCCGCGTGATCGGCGGGGTGAATCGCCCTTCCGCAGAGGCCGGACGCGACCTGTACGCTACTTTCGTGCGTGGTGAGATCGTGCTGACCGATGCCACCACCGCCGAAATGGTCAAGTTGATGGAAAATACCTATCGGGATGTCAATATCGCCATCGCCAACGAGTTTGCCCGCCTGGCAGACCGCTTTGGCGTGGATGTTTGGGAAGCCATCCAGATTGCCAACCGCCACCCGCGCGTGCGCATCCTCAACCCTGGCCCTGGTGTGGGCGGGCACTGCATCAGCGTAGATCCCTGGTTCCTGGTGGAGGCCGCGCCGGACCTTTCTCCGCTGATCCGCACGGCCCGCATGGTCAATGATGGACAGCCGCACTTTGTCGTGGAAATGATGAAGCGCGCGCTTGGAAGCCTCAAAGAACGTAAGATCGCGGCGCTGGGATTGTCTTACAAAGAGGATGTGGATGATCTGCGCGAGAGCCCGGCTATTGAAATTTGCCGTTTGCTCGTGCAGGAAGGCGCGTATGTGGTGGCTTATGAACCCTACAAGCCCGATTTCCAGAGCGAAGATTTTCAAACCGCGCCCACCCTGGCCGCGGCCATTCACGAGGCTGAAGTCTTACTGCTGCTGGCCGGTCATACTGCGCTGCGCAATCTGGAACCGTTCGTCTTGGCCCAACTGACCCCCGCGCGTGAAGTCGTTGACTGCCGCAACATCTGGAATCCACAGCCCTGGCGTGAGTTCGGTTTTCGCGTCTACCGCCTCGGAGATGGCAAATCGGCATGACGCCTTTACGTGTTCTGTCTGTTTTTGGGACCCGGCCAGAAGCGGTCAAAATGGCCCCGGTGGTGCGGGCGCTGGCGGCCACACCAGAGGTTGAAGCCCACGTTGTGGTGACGGCTCAACACCGCGAAATGCTCGATCAGGTCTTAAACCTCTTCGACATTCGCCCCGACTTCGACCTCAATTTAATGCGCCCTAATCAAACGCTGGCCCAACTGACCGCCGACATTCTCAACGGGCTGGACCCGGTTTTTTCGCGCCTAAAGCCAGATTGGGTGCTGGTGCAGGGTGATACCACCACGGTGATGGCCGCCGCGCTTCTGGCCTTCTATCATCACATGCGCGTGGGGCATGTAGAGGCCGGTCTGCGCACCCTGGACCGCTGGCAGCCTTTCCCAGAAGAAATTAACCGCCGCATTGCTGGAGTGGTGGCTGACCTGCATTTTGCGCCTACCGAACACAGCCGCCAGAACCTCTTAAAAGAGAATGTCCCCCCAGAAAGCATCGTTGTAACCGGCAACCCCGCTATCGACGCCCTGAATGCAATTGTCCAATGCCCCATGCCAGAGAGTGCGGCTGAACTGCTGGACCGCTTAGGCGTTGCCCAGGGACAGCGCCAGTTGGTTATGGTGACGGCGCACCGCCGCGAAAACCTGGGCAGACCTTTAGAGAACATCTGCGCCGCTCTGCGCAGTCTGGCCGAAGAATATGCCGACCGCCTTCAGATCGTCTATCCGGTTCATCTCAACCCCAAAGTGCAAGAGCCAGTCCACCGACTGCTGGGCGGCGTTCCCAATATCACCCTGACGCCCCCTCAAGATTATCTCCCCATGATCCATCTGTTAAAATCCGCTGTTCTGGTGCTGACCGATTCCGGCGGAATTCAGGAAGAAGCTACCTGCCTGGGCGTTCCAACTTTGGTAATGCGTGAGGTTACAGAGCGCCCAGAAGGGGTAGAGGCCGGCGCTCTAAAGCTGGTAGGGTCCGATACCCAGCGGATTGTGAGCGAGGCGCGCCGCCTGCTCGAAGACCCGGCGGCGTATGCCGCCATGGCGCACGCCTCTAATCCCTTTGGCGATGGTCATGCCGCCGAGAAGATCGTCGCGGCGCTGTTGGAACATTCCGGGGTAGGCCCATCCGCATGAGCGACGTGATCTGCATCTTGCCCAGGGTAGAAGGTCTGGGCGGTCCGGCCTCTTTCCGCGCCCGTCTGGTGGCGGGATTTCAGGCGCGCGGCATCCGCGTCACCCAGGACGTGGACGAGCCGGGTTGCGCCGCTCTGCTGGTGATCGGCGGCATCTCGCGCCTGGATATCCTCGTGCGGGCGCGGCGGCGCGGATTACGGCTGGTACAGCGCCTGAACGGCATGAACTGGATTCACCGCCGGCGTTTTACCGGCCTGCGCCACTTCTGGCGCTCCGAGTGGAATAACCTGATCCTGGCGGCCATCCGGCGCTCGCTGGCCGACCGCATCGTGTATCAAAGCCAGTTCGCCCGCACCTGGTGGCAGACCGTCCACCATGCGGTTCAGGCTCCTTCTGTCGTCATCTACAACGGCGTTGATTTACAGCAATTTACTCCCTTCGGGCCAGGCGACCGCCCGCAAGATCATTACCGGCTCCTGCTGGTAGAGGGCCGTCTGGGCGGCGGCAATGAGCAGGGTTTAGAGAACGCCGTGCAGTTGGCAGCCCGGTTAAACCAGATGCTGGACCGGCGGGTGGAATTGGTCGTGGTCGGGGATGTCCCCGCGAAGCTCTCGGCTCACTACGACTACCAGTATCCGGGGCTGGTGAGCTGGCAGGGGGTTATACCGCGTGACCAAATCGCCGCCATAGACCGCTCCGCGCATTTGCTCTTTTCAGCAGACCTCAATGCGGCCTGCCCCAACTCCGTCATCGAGGCGTTAGCATGTGGGCTGCCCGTTGTCGCCTATGCCACTGGCTCGCTTCCCGAATTGATCGAAGGTGATGCCGGCCTCACCGTTCCCTGGGGGAGCAACTTCTGGCGGCTCGAACCGCCCAGTCTTCCCCCTCTGGCAGACGCCGCGGCGCGTATTCTGCGCGAGCAGGCTTATTTCCGGCCCAGGGCGCGTGCCAGGGCCGAAGCCGCCTTTGGCCTCGACTGCATGGTCAATCGGTATTTAGAAGCCTTGCTCGGTTAAAAAAACCAAGTCTTCAGTCGGTGCTTGCACGCCGTCTGAAAACTCAGGAAAAACCGGTGGGGTTAGAAATCTGATGGCCGTAGCAGGATATTTTCCGTCCCGCGACTGATTTCCCAGGGGTAAACAATATAAGCATCGGTAATTGCGGCATAGTAATCGGGCCGCACGGTGCCAAACAGGCTGCGGTAGGGGTTGAAGTGCAGTACGCAGGTATAAGCCACGCCGCCCTGCGCCGTAATACGGTTCTTCACTGCGGTGATCGTCCGCCCCGACCCCCACACATCATCAACCACCAGGGTGCGGCGGCCCCGTACCAGGTCTTCATCCGGGAATTGCAGAAATTTGGGCCATGCCAGCAGGCGGTTCTTTTCGCGCTGTTTTTCGTTCTCAATCTCTGCCGGAAAATCAACCGCCGCTGTAAAGATATCGCTAATCTGCAAAGCTTCTGCCAGCATTCCCCCGGGTGTGATTCCCCCGCGCGTGATCAACACCATCGCCTCGAACTCATGCTCGAATTGAGGGATTAAATGATCAATTAATTTGTCTACGTCTTCCCAGGTTAATACTTCACGCCGTGTCGGCATTGGCGTCCTCTTTTCATAGGATGGTTTCGCGTGTTTAAAATTATAGCAGGTTCTATGCGATTCGCCGTAAGAAATGTGAACAAAGCGTTGTACGTGGTATATTCCCATTTTCTGCGCCTGTCATGGCCTGTTATCAGTTCCCTTACAGGGTGTGAACAATTTCCTTGTGAGTCTTTAGCAATTGCCTCATAATGTGATAGGATCGTATTGGAAACGGGTTTTATCGGAGGGAACAATGGATGCCGGGAGCGATTTGAAGGTGCGATTTTGGGGAGTGCGCGGCAGTTATCCAACGCCCGGGAGCAGTACCGTGCGCTACGGTGGCAACACGGCTTGCGTCGAGATTGAAGCGGGGGGCAGCAGCATCATTCTAGACGCGGGGACCGGGATTATTGCGTTAGGGCAATCGTTAATGAGGCGCTGGCGCGAAAACCGCCAGAAGGGCAGCCCCAAATTGAACATTTTTCTCTTGTTTAGTCATTTTCACCACGATCATACCCAGGGCTTTCCGTTCTTTGCGCCAGCTTATGTTCCCAACGTTAACATAAACATCTATGGGCCAGATTTTCTCGGTTCCAGCCCGTTAAAAATATTAAAGGAAGTGATGCAGCCGCCGTACTTCCCGGTGCGCCTGGCTGACCTGAACGCCATTTTGTCGTTTTCGGTTCTGCGCGAGACGGATGTTTTGCTGGTCGGCGACCAGGTGGGGACGATGCAACTGTGCGCCGCTGGCAGTGCCGAAGCCGAGCGCAGTGACGTGATGCGCGTGAAGGTCTTGCGCTCTTATGCCCATCCAGGCGGCGTTCTGCATTTCCGCGTAGAGTGGCAGGGCCGGTCGGTGGTGTATGCCAGTGACACCGAAGGCTATGCCAACGGTGACCGCCGGTTGACTAACTTTGCCCGCCATGCCGATCTCTTAATCCACGATGCGCAGTATACCGATGAACATTACCTGGGCTTGCTGCCCGGCGTCTCGGTAACGCAGGGGTACGGTCACTCGACCATCAGCATGGCTTGCCAGGCAGCGCGGACGGCAGAAGTTCAGCGGCTGGCGCTTTTTCATCACGCGCCGGAATATTCAGATGCTCAGTTGGATGAGATTATCACGCGGGCACAGCGCCTGTTTCCGCAGACGGTCATGGCGACCGAAGGGATGAAAATTAACCTGGGCGGCGCGGATCTGCGCGGAGAAAGCGCGCTGGCTCTGCGCGCAGGCGACGAACGAGAACGTTGGTAGCCCATCGGGCGCGCGCCGGAGAAGCGCGCAGAAAGGGGGATGCAGTGGTCAGGACAGAGCTTGCTGAAGAAACTGTAGCAAAATGGAAGCTGTCGAACCTTCCGTTGTTCGCCGGGCTGGATGAGAATCAACAGACCTGGCTGCGTGCCCGGCTGCACGCGCGCACCTTTGGCGCAGGCGTTGATGTGATCGTGACCGGCCCACCGGGAGAAGTGGTCTATTTCATTGTCTCCGGAACGATGAAGGTCTATGCGCCCCAACCGGACGGCACGGATGTGATCGTGGCAATCCTGGCGGCTGGAGACCCGGTAGGGGAATTGAGCCTGGTAGACCGCGCCGGGCGCTCGGCCAATGTGGTGACGTTAGAAGATACCACCGTTTTATGGATGGACCGCCGCGACTTCCAGGAAGCCCTCGCCCGAATGCCGGCGCTCTCGCAGAACTTACTGCGCATCCTGTCGCAGCGACTGCGCAATACCACCCACCATATCCAGGTATTGGCCTCGCTCGATGTCAGCCAGCGCATCATTCGCCAGTTGCTTGCCCTGGCCGAGCGGTATGGGCAGAAAAACGCGCGCGGCGAAGTCTTTATCCCCATCCGCCTGACGCAGGGTGATCTTTCTGAGCTGGTGGGAGCTTCGCGCAAGCGCGTCAATCAGACCATGGTGACGCTCAAGCGCCGGGGTCTGGTTGCGATTGACTCCAGTTATCATATAACCATTTTGAAGCCCGCGGCATTGGCAGAGTGTTTATAACAGGCTGGTAGGGTTCACTTCAATGCGCCAGTCGCCCAAAGATCGGCCCCGCAGGATTTCGAGCGGGTTGGGTCCGCGCAAGATCATTTGCCAGCGGTACAGGTTGTTCTGGCGGCCAAAGAAGCAGGGAGCCGGGCCGATGAGCGAAGTGTCGCGGTGATTGCCTTCTTCAATCCATGCGGCAATCTGACGGGCCAGGTCGCGGGCATCCGCCTCGGCGCGGGCGGGGTCGCTGTTGCGGGTTTCTAAGCGCACCAGGCGCGCAAAGGGGGGGTAGCCCATCTTGCGCCGGTAAGCCATTTCTTGCTGGTAAAAGCCCGCATAGTCGTGGCGGGCGGCGGCGCGGATGGCGTAGTGATCGGGCTGGAAGGTTTGCAGGATCACGCGCCCCCCCAGCAGACTGCGCCCGGCGCGCCCGGCCACCTGCGTCAGCAGTTGAAAGGTGCGCTCGCCGGCGTTATAGTCTGGCAGATGCAGGCCCACATCGGCCAGCACCACCCCCACCAGTGTAACCAGCGGCAGGTCTAAGCCCTTGGCTAACATCTGTGTGCCGATCAAGATGTCGGCGCGGTGTTCGCTGAAATGCTGTAACAGCAAATCGTGCGCGCCTTTCTGGCGGGTGGTCTCATAATCCCAGCGCAGGGTGCGGGCCTGGGGGAACATGGCTCGCACTTCGCTTTCTACTTTCTCAGTTCCCGTCCCATACTGGCGGATGTGCGCACTGCCGCACTGCGGGCAGGTTTTCGGTAACTGCCGCCGGTAATTGCAGGTATGGCATACCAGCCCATCCTGGTCAGCGTGATGCGTCAGCGGCAGGTCACAACGCGGACAGCGCAGCACGTGACCACACGACCGGCAGAAAATGTAAGTGGCCGTCCCGCGCCGGTTGAGGAACAAAATGGCCTGTTGTTGGGCGCGCAGAACATCGCGAATGGCCTCTTGCAGGGCGCGGCTGAAGATCGTGCGGTTGCCGGCTTTGAGTTCCTCGCGCATGTCCACCACTTTGACCGGCGGCAGGTTCAGCGCCACGCTGTCAGATTCTGCCAGAGACTCCAGAGGCTGTGCTGGCGGTGGCTGTCTCAGGTGCGCCAGTTGCGCGCTAACCGTCTGCCGATGAGTCAGGATGCGCACCGGCAGACGCAGGATGGGCCAGCCCTCTTGTTGAGCGCGAAAATACAGACTGATATCAGGGGTAGCTGACCCCAAGATTAACACGCTGGCCGTCAGACGGGCGTAAGCAATGGCGGCTTCGACGGCGTGATAATTGGGCAGGGTGTCTTCCTGGTGGTAGGCCGCATCGTGACATTCATCTACAATAATCAGCCCCAAGTTAGGCAGGGGAGCAAATAACGCGCTGCGCGGCCCCACGATCACCGGCAGATCGCCAGCGCGCGCCCGCCGCCAGGTGTCGTAGCGCTCGCCTTCCGACAGGCGCGAATGGATCAGCCCGACCTGTCCCGGAAAGCGAGCCAGGAACCGGCGGGTAGTCTGTGGGGTCAGTGAGATTTCAGGAACCAGCACCAGGGCTTGTTTGCCCAGGCGCAGCGCCTCAGCTACGGCAAGCAGGTAGATTTCTGTTTTGCCCGACCCGGTGATGCCGTGCAGCAGGTAGGGCTTGGGAGCCGGCCCGCCCGACGCAAGCCGCTGGAGCGCGGCGCGGATTGTTTCCCAACAGCCCTGCTGCGGGCCGGTCAGCGCGGGCGGCTCTGCCGGGTGAACGGTGATTTTTTCCAGCGGGTCGCGCCAGGTTTCGTTCTCTCCCAGGGCTACCAGCCCCATTTCGGCCAGTTTTTGCAGGTCGGCCAGGTTGCCGCCGCTGGCCGCATAGACCCAGGCGGCGTCCACCGGCCAGGGTTCGCGGATCAGGTACTTCAAGATGGCCTGACGGCGCGTCAGAGCCGCACTGCCAGCGCGGCCCACCTCATCCATGCGCTTTTCAGCATCTTCGGGCGTAACCGCCAGTTGCACTGTGCGGACGGTCTTAGGGCGCACGCTGGGGGGCTGTAAGACCGGCTGGGCTGCCAGCCAGCCGCGCCGCAGCATGGCGCGGGCGGCGGGTTTCCAGGGCAGGTGAGGGAAGGCGGCCTCGATCTGCCGCCCGCGCAGGTCGCCGCGCTGTTCCAGCAGGCGCGCCAGTCTTAGCTGGAAGGCGCTGGCCCCTCTGGCTTCCATTTGGGCAGGGGGGATGTTCAGGTGAAACAGGGTATCAGCCTGCTGGCCGAGGCCCGGCGGCAGCATTGGCGCGAAGCACGAAGCCAGCGGCGAGCAGGTCTCGCGAGCCATCCAGCGCCCCAGTTCGATCTGCGCGGGGGTTACGACCGGCTGCGGGTCGAGCAGCGCCCGAATAGGGCGCGTTTCAGAAACTTCGGCCTGTTCCAGCAGGCGCAAGACGATCCCTTGCACTTCGCGTTTGCCAAACGGCGCGATCACCAGGCTGCCCGGAACCACCTGCCCGGCCAGCTCTGGCGGCAGATGGTAATGATACAGCCCAGATACCTGCGGCACGTTGACAACCACTTCGGCGTAGCGGATCTCACCCATTGGCCCGTTCCAGTTGGCAAGGATGCTGGATTATAACCGCTTGAGGCGAATCTGGGCAATGCGCAGCCCATCCATCCGCTCAACCCGCAGGCTAACCCCCTGCCCGGCATCTTCCACCAGGTCGCCCACCTGGGCGATGCGCCCCAGGCGGCCCAGGATATAGCCAGCGATAGTATCGTAATTGGGGTCGTAGAGGTTCAAAGAAAAGTGTTGATTGACGGTCTCAATCAGCGTCAGCCCATCCACCAGGGCCGAGCCGTCGGGTTGCAGTTGGAAAGGCGGCGGGGCCTGGTCGAATGGGTCGCGCACATCACCGACGATCTCTTCCAGCAGGTCTTCGAGTGTCACCAGCCCAGCCGTCCCGCCAAACTCATCCAGGGTGATGGCTAAGTGTTGGCGGCGGGCGCGCATATGCACCAGCAGGTCGTTCACCGAAACGGTTTCTGGCACAAACAGGGCTTCGCGCGCCAGTTCTTGGGCTACCTGGCCGTTGATGGCCTGCTGGGCCAGCAGCGGCAGCAAATCTTTGATGTACAGCACCCCGGTGATCTCATCCAGGCTTTCGCCGTAGATAGGAATTTTGGTAATTCCATGTTTTGCGGCAATTGCCAGGGTTTCAGCAATGGGCGTTTGCGCCTGCACGGCGATGATCTCGGTGCGGGGAACCATCACCTGACGGACCACCAGACTGCTGAAGTCCATCACGGCAGACAGCATTTTGCGTTCTGGCGCCTCAATGGCGCCCTCAACTTCTGGTCCGCTGACGATTTGCTTGAGTTCGGCGCGCGAAATGATGGCGTTGTGGTTGTGACCAGCGGGCCGGGACCGCAGCCGCTTCAGGAAGGCGTGTGCCATCCATCCGAACAGGCTGTGCAGGCCGCGGAACAGGATGTTGAAGGCATTCATATCAGGATAATTGGAAGGTTTCAACCTGCACTCAGGCGTGCTTTAAGACTGCGGCGGCCCCGTATCCTACCACCGAGCTGCGGTCGCCAGTTTCGTCCGCCGAGGTGCTGTAATGTAAGATTTCAACCTGGTTGGCCCCTAACTCACGCGCAGCCCATAAGACCGCTGCTACGGCGCTCAGACCGCAGGCAAACCCCTTGCCGGTACGCTCCGCGTTGAATAGATCGTCCGGCGCAAAATTGCGGATTCGCCGCAGCATTTCGTGGTCCAGCTTGCGCGCCAGGTCATCGGGGTAAAAATGCGAAAGATCGGTGCTGGCGACCAACAGACAGCCTCGCCCCGGTTGGGCTATGCGTTCTTGCACCACCACGGCCAGGGCATGGCCCAACCGCCGGGCAACCAACGGCGACATACTGCGTATCATCACCGGCAGAAGCAAAAACTCCCCTCGCAGAGCGCGCTGCAAGAAGGGTAGTTCGATTTCAACCGAATGTTCAGGGTCATTTTTAATCGGCGTCAGCGAAAGACCGTCGTCCATCAACACTTCTTCCAGCCGTTCAATCGCCTTTTGGTCTACCCAAACAGGCCCCAACGGCGTGCTGTAGGCGCGGTGCGCCGTTGTCAGCAGGGTAGCCGGGTAACCGGCGTGCATGGGAGCTGCAATCACCACCAGGTCGCGTTCCTGACCCAACACCGAGGCAAAAGCGTAGCCGGCTGTCCGCCCAGAGTAACGGTGACCGGCGTGGGGCGCGATCAGCGCGATCACCTCGCCTTCCAAAGTCACCGGGTCGGGCGGGCGTAGGTATTGGTCAATTTGCTGCCGCAGTCGTTCTGGGTCGGCGCTGTACCAGGTCCCAGCAATTGGAGAAGGGCGAATGTCGGGAAGAACGCTCATAACACCGGCCTCTTACTTTTGAACAAAGTCCCAAGGGTTCACCCGTACACCGCTGGCATTCATAATTTCAAAGTGCAGGTGTGGGCCAGAAGATCGCCCGGTACTACCCATCGCGGCGATCTGTACGCCCTGTGAGACGCTGGCCCCGCAGCCAACATATAGCTCGCTTAGATGCGCGTAGAGCGTTTGCCAGCCGTTGCCGTGGTCAATGACAATGACGTTCCCATAACCGTAATCGTTCCAACCAGCGTATACCACCACGCCGCTGTCAGTGGCATAAATGGGGTTGCCGATCTTGCCGGCGATGTCAATGCCCCAGTGATTGGTTCCGGGGGAGTAATCGTAGCCTGAAAGCCAACGCTCGCTCGAAGGCCAGACGAACGTCCCCCCTCCGATGTAGCCATCGTATTGAGCGCCGCAGAAGCCGGGACCAAACACGCGGGCTTTGGCCGGGTCTTTGCGGCTGATCAGCGGCGCGCTCCACGATATGAACGGACGCGACCCGCCAGGAACGACCAGTTTCGTCCCAACCGGAATGTTGGGATGGCTGTAATCGCCGATCGTTTCCATGCTCAACTGGTTGCTGGGCCACTGGATAATATCTTCAGGGGTGACGCCGTAATAGGCCGAAACGCCGTTTAACCCTTCACCCTCGCGCCACTCATGCAGCACACCGTCCACCGGTAAAATGCGCAGAATTTGCCCCACTTGCAGCCGGTGAGGGTCATCGGCCAGTGTGTCGTAGTTGCCCCACAGAATCGTCTGGGGCTTCAACCCGAATTTTTCGGCAATGCCAATAATGGTGTCGCCCTTCTGAACCTCATACTCGGTGATTTCGAAGCGGGGGCGGTTGGGCAGAATGGTGTGCAGTTGAGCGCGGCGCGGAATGCCGCCAGCGGTCAGCATGGCGGCGGTAAAATCATACGCCGGGATTTGCGGGGTAATGGTGGGAGTAGGCAGCGGCGCGGCCTGGGCGACCCCGGGCGCATCGCCCCCCGCCTTAACTTTGACGCTTAAATAAAAACTACTCATCACCCACATGACCAGCAGAACCAGTGTGATGGAAGCCAGCACGGTTCCGGCCCGTAAGGCGATTTCTCCTAAGCCCAGCCGGAGCATCCGTTCCCATACCTCACTCCACTGGCGGCGTGTAGGTTTATACGCAAAGTCTGGCGTCGCAGGACTTACATGCAGATAAGCACCGCCTTTCAGCATGGGGGGAGCTTCTGGGTTTGAAAGGCGCGGCTTCTGCGGACTATGATCCTCAACCATCTTCTTTTATTCGAAACCTCATTGTGCATCATAACACAACGCCAGAGGAAGGTCAAGCAGAGTTCATTTGCATTTGCCGCCAGAGACACGCTCCTCCACCGGCCTTCCAGAAGGCTTCGAGTTCCTGGCGCATCGCATCGGTGCTTTTCCAAAATGTGCTGATCTGAGATCGGTGTGCCGCAATGGCATTCTGCCATGCTTCTAATCCCTGGCGTGAGACCGGCCAACACTCCTTGCGCCAGTGGGGGAGGAGCATGGCGGGCAGGGCATCGGGGTGTTGTAGCACGTATGGAAAGTCGGCATAGTACCAGAGCGGCCGTCCCAGCCCTTCGGCGGCGGCGCGTACCAGGCGGTGATCTACGTGGTTTCCAAGCGTCATCGGGCAGACCAGGCGGCTGTTCTCTTCCAGCCCGGCGGCTATCCAGGCTTTCATCTGTTCCATCACCCCGGCTTCTTGCGGGTGAACCGGTTGCCACAGGTCCTCTTCTCCATTCACCAAAAAAGACCCATCTGGCAGGCGGCGGTAAATGCAGTCGGGCAGGTCCCAGTAGCGCAGATCCGCGCCCAACACCTGGCCGGCCGCTTCATCCTCCTGCCGGCGGGCCGCAGTTGCCTCTGGCCCGGTTTGCCAGCGGGCGTGCAGGTGGTGAACAAAGTCTGAGAAAGGTTCATCCGCGTCCGGCGCGCCGGCGCAAATTGTCCAAATGGCAACGGGCTGCCCGCTCTGGATTTGCTCCCAGATCAGCCCACCGCAGGAGAGAACCACGTCATCGAAGTGAGGAGAAAGGTAGACCCAGCACATAGGAATTATTATAATAGCGTTATGGCAACGGTTGAGGAGCGTGTCAAGATTCTCAAAATGGTTCAGGATGGGCGCATCAGCGCGGAGCAGGCCGTCCAGTTATTAGAGGCGTTAGAAGAGGGCGCGCGGCGCGCCGCGGCCAGAGAACGCCCTCAGCCCTTCGGCGCTCCGCCCTCAACGGGCGCAAAAGGAGGGCGTTGGTTCCGCGTGCTGGTGACCGATACCCGCACTGGCAAGGCCCGCGTCAATATTCGCATTCCGGTCGGGCTGGTTAACGCCGGGATGAAAATGGGCGCCCGCTTTGCCCCCGGAGTCGAGGGCCTGGACGCCCGTCAGCTAATGCATCACCTTAGCTCTGGCGAAACCGGCAAGATTATTGACGTCTACAACGATGACGAAGACGAGCACATCGAGGTGTTTATTGAGTAGCCAGCCTCCTAATTGGGCTTATTCCACTGGGCGGGTCATCTGATCCACCGCTTCAATCTTCTCGATCTCTGGGAAAAACTGGCGTACCGTCCCGGCAACCCATCCATTCAAGGTAGTCATGGATAGAGGGCAGTTCTCGCAGGCCCCGCCCAGACGCACGGTGATGGTGTTGCCGTTGAAGCTCACCAATTCCACTGAACCGCCGTGATAATGACTGATGTAGGCGTCCAGGGTTTCGATCAGCGCCTTCAGGCGTTCCTCCGTTGAAAAATCAGGATTTTTCGCGTTTTTTCCGGCGAGCGATGTATTCCCGTGATGCGACATATTTGTCGGCCATGCAGACGACAAAAGATTCCCGGAAGCGGGGCGGGGTGAGCGTCAGCGGCCACATGTGCCGCAGAATGCAGTCGCGTTCAATGTCGTTGACCGCAAAATGTTTCCGGGCGTTTTCCAGGGCGATTTTCGGGTGTTCCAGCCCGTGGAATTTTTCGCGGGGCAAGTCGGGAACGTCGTGGTTGCGCCAGTCGTACAGAAAAAAATCGTGCAGCAGCCCGCCGCGCGCGGCGGAACGGTAATCCAGTCCGAGTTGCTTGCTGATGCGGTAGGACAGAAAGGATACTTCCAGCACATGATCGTAGATGGAGGATGTATGATGGCGAAATTCTTTGAGCCGAACGAATTCCGGGTGTGTCAGGATATCTTTCACGATGGCATTGAACTCTTCTTCCAGAGGGCGGCGCGACTCAATGTTTTCACGGATGCGCTGATAACTGGAACGCCACTGCACCAGCCATGTTTCGGGTACGGAGCGCTGCAGCGCCTGCTGCAACTGGAGGTTGAGATAGGGAAATGCCAGGCGCAGCCGTGAGAACCGCGACATGGCGAAGTCCAAATCCAGTTTGCGCAGGGAGGGAAGTCCTGCCCGAAAACGCGAAAGCAAATCCCGGAACGCTTCCACTTCGCTGGCGGAAAGAAGCGTGTCGAACGATAAAATGAACACGAGCGCCAATGCCGCGGCGAGAGTCTGCGATGAGGGCATGGACTCGACTTGTGCCAGGAAAAACGGATGGAACCACGATACGAACACCCACGCCAAAAGTGCCCAGACCAGGGAAAATGTCAGGCTGACTCGTCCGTGCAGGTGAAAGCGCGTATCCGAGTAGTCCCAGA
>Ga0101944_10000491_pt1 | contig 114303 bp, 82 predicted proteins | sample DewCreD2012metaG_FD_75245 | JGI IMG/M metagenome (GOLD analysis project Ga0101944, IMG submission 75245) | Hot spring sediment bacterial and archeal communities from British Columbia, Canada, to study Microbial Dark Matter (Phase II) - Dewar... ... | reverse complement strand
ACGAAGCCGGACCATGCGGCCGACCACACGAACAAACAGTACCCGTCATGCATTTTGTATTCATGCCGCCCTTCTACCACCTCCCCCTCCCCTCCGTCTGCTCAAAAACTGAAATGCGCCGGCCCCACTGCATCCCTTCAAGCCACACCTTGACTGCACACAAAAAACAACTACACTGCACTCAATAACACAAAAGCAAATGCCCCTGTCAAACAACACCCAAAACCACTGGATTATCCAACACACCTCCTTGCCCCTTGCAAAAAAATCCAATCCAGGTAGCGAGCCTGAACCCCCCAAAAATGGCCATCTCACAACCTAAAACACAAATAATTGCTGCTCAATCACTTATGCATAAATCCACCCAAATTTTGCCCCCATACAGCATTCCTCATGCCAACTCAAAAACCGCCTCACAACCTAAAAAAGACTTGCGCCCTTGCGCCACAACGAGTTACAAAGGTGGAGTGGAGAACGGGGTGAACGCCGAAAGGCATTGGTGACTGGTACATCCAACGAGCGGGTCTTACCCATTGGACGCGTGGAGAACGGGGTGAACGCCGAAAGGCATTGGTGACCACGCGAACCTCAACAAGCTCAGTCTCCAATTCGGTGGAGAACGGGGTGAACGCCGAAAGGCATTGGTGACTACGGTCCGCCAGTCGGCTTGTTTTTCGACTGGGATGTGGAGAACGGGGTGAACGCCGAAAGGCATTGGTGACGCCAGGGCGCAAGCAGCTTTCGAACTTGGCTTTGCTTGTGGAGAACGGGGTGAACGCCGAAAGGCATTGGTGACACTTGGCTCTGCTTCATAGGCGTTTGTGTGCTTTAGTTGTGGAGAACGGGGTGAACGCCGAAAGGCATTGGTGACGCGGCGAAAAGCCGTTTCTTTGACAGAGAAAAGCCGGTGGAGAACGGGGTGAACGCCGAAAGGCATTGGTGACGAGCTCTTGCACCTTTTCTTTAGGCAACTTTATAATTTCGTGGAGAACGGGGTGAACGCCGAAAGGCATTGGTGACTCAATGATGTCTGCCGGCCCGGACAAGACTTCTACTTGTGGAGAACGGGGTGAACGCCGAAAGGCATTGGTGACCATTTACCAGTTTTTCCCGCAATTCGGGGCTAGGAAGAGTGGAGAACGGGGTGAACGCCGAAAGGCATTGGTGACGCCGCCTGCTTCGGCGGCTTGCAACAACCGAATTCCGGTGGAGAACGGGGTGAACGCCGAAAGGCATTGGTGACTCTTGGATGACGACAGCCTGGACGTTTTCCGAAGAGTGGAGAACGGGGTGAACGCCGAAAGGCATTGGTGACTGCACAAAGATTTGACGGCAAAGTTGTCGCCGTCAAGTGGAGAACGGGGTGAACGCCGAAAGGCATTGGTGACCCGTTGAAATCTCAACGGTTTCGGGGATGAAGTTCGTGAGTGGAGAACGGGGTGAACGCCGAAAGGCATTGGTGACAACTTTCTCTTGTTTCACGGCTTTCCTTCTTTAGGAGTTGTGGAGAACGGGGTGAACGCCGAAAGGCATTGGTGACTTAATCACCGTTTTTGGTGATTCATCGAATCCAGCGTGTGGAGAACGGGGTGAACGCCGAAAGGCATTGGTGACTGAATGATGCGACATCATTCACAAGCTTTTCCCGCAATTGTGGAGAACGGGGTGAACGCCGAAAGGCATTGGTGACCTTAGGCAACCTCACAACTTCCATAACTTGCTCCTTTGTGGAGAACGGGGTGAACGCCGAAAGGCATTGGTGACCGGTAACAACTGGCCGCACCCCGCCAGAACTCTGGTGGAGAACGGGGTGAACGCCGAAAGGCATTGGTGACACCGGACAAGACCCCTACTTTTTGCCTTCGGTGGCGGGTGGAGAACGGGGTGAACGCCGAAAGGCATTGGTGACTGTTTGAGTTGGGCTGAAGTGTTCAGACCAACTCAAAAGCCGTGGAGAACGGGGTGAACGCCGAAAGGCATTGGTGACGCGCTTCTACATTAGCCCTTGTCTCAAACTCTGTTGGCGTGGAGAACGGGGTGAACGCCGAAAGGCATTGGTGACCGAGTTCTTCGACTTCAGCCTTTTGTTCAGCCGTCGTGGAGAACGGGGTGAACGCCGAAAGGCATTGGTGACCCATGGAGGCAAGGGTCGCATGGGCGACGTCGTAAGGGTGGAGAACGGGGTGAACGCCGAAAGGCATTGGTGACCGCGGCTTCGTTGCGTTGGTTGGTCAAGTCTTCGGGTGGAGAACGGGGTGAACGCCGAAAGGCATTGGTGACGTGATTCGTGACGATTAATTGTCGCTGGCCAATTTCGCCAGTGGAGAACGGGGTGAACGCCGAAAGGCATTGGTGACACGTTTTTCACGTCCTGGCTGTTTTGCAAATTGATGGGTGGAGAACGGGGTGAACGCCGAAAGGCATTGGTGACGTATCCAGCCACCGCTGGATACCTGCCTGGCACATTGGTGGAGAACGGGGTGAACGCCGAAAGGCATTGGTGACCAGACACTCAGGTTTGTGTCTGCCGGCCCTGGACGTGGAGAACGGGGTGAACGCCGAAAGGCATTGGTGACTCCGGTAAGTGACCTCAAAAACACACGGAGCATCGTGTGGAGAACGGGGTGAACGCCGAAAGGCATTGGTGACAGAAAGTCTCGGCTACGCCCTTTACGGCATTGGCCAAGGTGGAGAACGGGGTGAACGCCGAAAGGCATTGGTGACTTATGATGTACAACCCAGCCTTTTTTATTTTCAAAGTTCGGTGGAGAACGGGGTGAACGCCGAAAGGCATTGGTGACCGGCCACCCCGGACGAGCGGAAGCATAGCTGCGGCGTGTGGAGAACGGGGTGAACGCCGAAAGGCATTGGTGACTTTTTGAATGACGGTTTGTACCCAGTTGCTTTGCGTAATTGTGGAGAACGGGGTGAACGCCGAAAGGCATTGGTGACGGCTTCAGCGGTTTCTAACCACCGCTGAATTGCCGTCCGTGGAGAACGGGGTGAACGCCGAAAGGCATTGGTGACGGGTGCTAATAGAGAACGTAGAGATTTCTACGTTGTGGAGAACGGGGTGAACGCCGAAAGGCATTGGTGACTCATGGCTTTTGTTTGGTTGGGCGGTGCCGCCGCGTGGAGAACGGGGTGAACGCCGAAAGGCATTGGTGACGGAACGCCGAATATGGCATCAGCTTGATACTGGCCCGTGGAGAACGGGGTGAACGCCGAAAGGCATTGGTGACCCGGACAAGACCGTCACTTCTTGGCGGTGGTTTCTGTGGAGAACGGGGTGAACGCCGAAAGGCATTGGTGACTGCTTAAACGAGGGCTTTTCGCCCTCGAGTGCACGTGGAGAACGGGGTGAACGCCGAAAGGCATTGGTGACTGCCTCAGCCACTTGCTCAGCCGTCGGAGTGTGACGGGTGGAGAACGGGGTGAACGCCGAAAGGCATTGGTGACTATACCTGCATCTTCAGTATAGCTTGACCCTCTTGAAGGTGGAGAACGGGGTGAACGCCGAAAGGCATTGGTGACAAATCGGCTTTGGAAGCTTCTTCGACCCGTGCATTCAAGTGGAGAACGGGGTGAACGCCGAAAGGCATTGGTGACACACAACGCTGTTGACACCAACCGTCAATGTGGAGTGGTGGAGAACGGGGTGAACGCCGAAAGGCATTGGTGACCGCCGCATCCCCAAAAGTGGGGTGCGGCATGGCAAATCCGTGGAGAACGGGGTGAACGCCGAAAGGCATTGGTGACCATAGGCATCCGTTTCTGCCTTTTTCCATCCAATTGTTCTGTGGAGAACGGGGTGAACGCCGAAAGGCATTGGTGACCCGCAGGCGAGCAGACTTATTTCCCAGCACTCGTCGTGTGGAGAACGGGGTGAACGCCGAAAGGCATTGGTGACATTGCTGCCTGACACATTGACGGCCAACTCGTGGCCGGTGGAGAACGGGGTGAACGCCGAAAGGCATTGGTGACTCGGGGATGAAGCTCACGAATGCTGCAACGTCATTCGTGGTGGAGAACGGGGTGAACGCCGAAAGGCATTGGTGACCGGCCTGGACTAAGACCTACTTTTTGGTGGTTTCAGCGGGTGGAGAACGGGGTGAACGCCGAAAGGCATTGGTGACCTAAATCATTTACCCTTTTGCAAAACAAAAATGTCCTGTGGAGAACGGGGTGAACGCCGAAAGGCATTGGTGACCAAAAAGTTTGCCACTTGTTTTTAGTTTAACTTTTAGTTGTGGAGAACGGGGTGAACGCCGAAAGGCATTGGTGACCCGACAGCGTGGAAAACTCCACGCTATCGGGTATGTGGAGAACGGGGTGAACGCCGAAAGGCATTGGTGACAGTCAATCAAGGCAATCCCAATACGGGTCACCTCAATTGGTGGAGAACGGGGTGAACGCCGAAAGGCATTGGTGACTGCGGCAGTGTTTTCCACTCTAATTTATTTCCGTTCTTGTGGAGAACGGGGTGAACGCCGAAAGGCATTGGTGACGCTTCGGCGGCTTGAACTAAGCGGGCCGCATGGCGTAGTGGAGAACGGGGTGAACGCCGAAAGGCATTGGTGACTCGACCTCCGGTTTTTTTCTTTCAAAGAGACGGCCTGTTGTGGAGAACGGGGTGAACGCCGAAAGGCATTGGTGACTTTCTAGGTTTATTTTTCCAAGCTCAATGCCTTGTGTGGAGAACGGGGTGAACGCCGAAAGGCATTGGTGACTGAATAACTGGACGTATCCACTAACTTAACAAGAAAAGTGGAGAACGGGGTGAACGCCGAAAGGCATTGGTGACGACGTCCTCGTCACGGACGTCAACCAGCTTCACCCCGGTGGAGAACGGGGTGAACGCCGAAAGGCATTGGTGACACGCCGAGTGTGCTTGCCAGGTGGAGGAGTTTTTCCTCCAGTGGAGAACGGGGTGAACGCCGAAAGGCATCAGCACGGTCTCTTTACCACAGAGGCACAAAGACACAGTTTTTAGCGGCCCGTTTCTTTGTGCCTTTGTGTCTTTGTGGTCAAAAAAGTGGGGAATGGGGTGAACGGCGAATGGGCTTGGTGACGGGCCGTTGAGGGACGGCGTGGAAGCCGTCCCTCCCATTGTGGGGAATGGGGAAAACGCCGAAAGGCACTAGTGAACAGGCAAGTCCTTTGTGCCTTTGTTTCTTTGTGTTAAGTGGAAAGAAGGGAAGAGGCTGCAAGGCGTCGGTGCCTTCTTAAGGCAGTCGAAAAGTGCTGCGGCATTGCCGCAGCACAAAGTGACTGCCAAAGCGGCTAACGGGCCTGGCGGACGCGAATGGTGTACTTCTGCGCGGTGGGTTTGATGGAAACAAAGGTCACGCCTTCCTGCGCGTTTTCGTCCAAAATCAAATCACGCCACGGCGTGTCTTCCACCACGAATCCCTGGGCATCTTTGAAGACGCAATTGATTTGCACCTGAATGCGCCGATGGAGCCGGTTGCGGACGTTGGCGGAGACCTGGAGGCGGCCATCCTCCAAACGGCGCTCCTGAATGCCGTGGCAGGTCACGCTGGTTTGGGTGGCGCGGTCCAACAGCACAAAGTTGGCGCGGTTTTCCAGATCGTATTTATCGGTGTTTCGCGGGGGGTAGGCCCCGGTGTCAATGTTGCTGGTCTGGCAGCCTGCGGCCAACAAGGCCGCGGCACAAAGGGCTGTTGCGGCAAGATTCGGTTTCATAAATCCATGAGGTTGACGGATTGGTCTGAGACAAAAATCACCGTGTCACGGTCTGGTGCCACGGTGACATTCCATTGCTTGGTGAACGTGGCAACGGGCGCTTGATCCCGATTCCAAAACTCGATGGTCAACGGATGCCGCCCGGGCGGCAGCTCGAGTGCGGCAAAGCCGAGGTACTGGGGCAAATTATCCCAACACCGCACATCAGCGGCCGGGTTGGCGGCGGCGGCAATCAATTTGGCAACAAGTCCCACACCCAACACAACCAGTCCGGCTTCCTGGGTGTTGTCGTTCATGGTCATCGCGGCGCCACCAATGACGGCCACGTTGCCGGCGGTGTCGGTCGCGCTCTTGAACACCGCCTTGTTTTTCAAGACATGATCCATCACGCGGCCCCCGCGTGTGGTGGCTTGAAAATTCAAATCGTCATACGGCCCCACCCGTGCCAACTCCTGCGTGCCCATCTTGATGACCGCCATCACCACCGGCGATTCAAAGGTGCGGAAACGCAACTGCTCCTGGTACTCGCCGGTCGCGTATTTTTGCGGACCGGGGCCGTACTCCAGAAAAATCAGCAGGTTGGCGCGCGGATTGTAGGCCGGCAACGGGGCCGGTGCGCGACTTTGGGCGCGCTGAAAGGCATCGGCGCCGTCCCCGCCCAATTTGACGGTGGCGTAGCCGTCGAGGTAATCCATCAAAATGTAATCGCCGGCGTAGGTCTTTTCTTCGGCGTCGCTGTCCATGAATTGGGCGTTGCGGAAGCAGGCGCGGGCATTGTCCACCTCGCCCGCGCGCCAATACAACATGCCCCGGTAAAAATTGGCCATGACGCGCTCGTAAGGTTCGCCGATGAAGGATTTTTTGGATTCTGCGTGGAACAAACTCCTGGCCTTTTTGGCGTCGCGGTCCGGCCCGAAGATGTTGTTGATGCGGACCAGCGCTTCATCGAGCAGCCGTGCGGCGGTGTCGTATTGACCGCGGCGGAGGGCGTGCAGCGCGGTGCGGTATTGCCATAGCACACGATCCCGCCGCGGGGCGCGCTCGATCATCGCCAGGCCGTGGGCCACGGGGTCGGCCTGTGCATCGGGCAGGGGCGGCCCCGGTGGCGTAGTGGCGCAACCGGTGGCCCACAGCGTGGCACACAACAACAGGGCCGGTAACGGCTTCATAAAAGCGGCCGCGATGGCTCAGCGGTAGGCGGCGTCTTCCTGCCCCTGCTTTTTGATTTCCATCGAGTCCTTGAACACAATCTCGGTGGTGCGGGCGTCAATCAATTCAAAGGTGTAGAGGATGTAATCGCTGGTGCCGCGCGAGGTACGAGTGGTCAGGCTTTGCAGCTTGCCGGTCAGGAAATAATCCGCCCCTTTGAATTCCTGCAGTTTGGGGTCGGTGGTGGAGGTCACCTGCCCGCTCCGTTTCATCTCGCGCTCGCGCTCCAGCGCCGCCATTCGTTCCCGGGCCAAAAAGCGCACTTTGCCACCGGCCTTGCTGATGAGCTCGGTCTGGATGCGGGTGAGAAACATGTCTTTGTTGATGGTGAACCGGGTTTCGTTGATGACCGGCTCCAAAACGATGCGCGGCGGGGTCTGGGCGTTTTTGATTTCGGGAACTTCGAGGATGTTGCGGGCGATTTTGTCGGTCACCGCCACCAAATCCTGCGATTCGATGCCCGTGCCCGCCACAAAACCCGCTTCATCCGGGCGCAAAACTTTCACGCCCGTGCCCGAGGGGTTTTTCACGCCAGCCGAAGTGCAACCGCCGGCATACAACGCCAACACACCAAGAAAAATCCAAGGTTTCAACCTTTTCATAATCATAAGTCAGTTCGTAACTCTGCTTTCAAAGCCACCACGGCGGGGCGCTCTTGTCGCGGCAAACTGAAATCACTTGCCTGACCTCAAGCGCCCTCCACTACCTTTGGACGACAGGCTGCCCGGTTTATTCGCAGCCCGCGCCCCACCATACGCCCCCCCTCATCCAAACGCAAGATGAGACGGGAAGGACGGCGTCCCCGCCGTCCGTCTCGGGTGGATTGATGGAGGGACGGCGTCCCCGCCGTCCCAAACACAACGCAAGATGCAGAGGGAGGGGATGAATTAGTTTTCCCCTCACCCCATCTCTCTCCCCTTGGGAGAGGGCGACTGTTCGCCTCCCTGCTCTTATTGCAGCCTAGCCATTGGGACGGCGGGGACGCCGTCCCTCCCAATGCACAACGGCGGGGACGCCGTCCCTCCCGAGGCATGACGGTGGGGTGGTTTACACGGGCAGTTTCCAGGGCGGGCGGTAGGCCTTGGTGGTCCAGTGCGCCAAGGAGGGATCGGTGATGACTTCCTTGACGGGGTCCCAGGTGATTTTCTTGCCTGTGCGGGCCGCGATATTGCCCAAGTGGCAGGCGGTGGCGGTGCGATGACCGATTTCGACGTTGCAGATGGGGTCTTTGCGGGTCTTGATGCACTCCAGCCAGTTGCCGTAGTGGTCGTTGCTGATGTACACCAATTTGATGTCGGAATCTTTCATCGGCGGGATGTCGTCGAGGTCTTCTTCTTTTTCGGTGGCACCCATCTTGAGCACGCCGCGGTTGACGTAGATGACGCCTTTTTCGCCGATGAATGTGGTGCCCATCTTGGCGCCCTGCTCCAAAATGACCTGCACGCCGTTGGGGTATTTGTAGTGGATGAGGCTCCAGACCGGCACTTCAAAGCGTTTCTTTTCGTCGTAGCGCGCCTGGCCTGTGATTTCGACGGGGCCGCTGTTGTCCATGTCCATGCCCCAGTGGGCGATGTCGAGGTGATGGGCGCCCCAGTTGGTCATTTGACCGCCGGAGTAGTCCCAGAAGAAACGGAAGAAGTAATGGACGCGTGCGCGGTTGTAGGGGCGGTAGGGCGCAGGGCCGAGCCACATGTTGTAGTCGAGTTCCGGCGGGGGATCGCTGTCTTTGACATCATCGAGCTTGGAGTCCCAATTGACCGTGGTGATGCCCACCTTGACGGTGTGGATTTTGCCAATTTTGCCCGAGCGGACCATTTCCACTGCGGTGCGGAAGCGAGGGTCTGAACGTTGCTGACTGCCGGTTTGGAGGATGCGCTTGTTTTCGCGCACGGCCTTCACCATGGCCTTGCCCTCGTCAATGAAAAGGGTGAGCGGTTTTTCGCAGTACACGTCTTTGCCGGCCTGGCAGGCGTGAATTGCCGGCAGGGCATGCCAATGGTCGGGGGTCGAAATGACCACCGCATCCACGCTTTTGTCCTCCAGCAATTTGCGGTAATCCGAGTAGGCCGACACTTCTTTGCCCTGGGCCTTGATGACGGCCTGTTGGCCTTTGGCGAGCATGCTGGAGTCGCAATCGCACACCGCCGCCACGCTCTTTTTCCGGAGGAAATACTGCATGTTTTGCATGCCGCGCCCGCCGGTGGCGATGAAGCCCACGCGCACCAGCTCGGAGGGGTTTTCTCCGGTGGCGGCGCGGGTCTCATTTAAAAAGATGTTGGGGCCGGCCAGGACGGCGCCCATGCCCAGGGAAAGGTTGCGTGCCTGACGCAGGAAATGACGGCGAGAGATGTGCTGCGTATTTTTCATAAGTGTTTTTATTGCTGTTCGAACCGGCGTTGTCAACGTTTCTCGCGCTTCAGCGGCGCAATGACGTGAGACAACGGTCCAAGGATTGGACGCGGCGGGGGCCGGTTTTCTTGAATGGATTTCTTGCCGGGGAGCAGCGCAAAAAAAATCCCGGACTCCTTAAAGGAGCCCGGGATGTGGTTTGGGAAATGAGGTTACACCGGCAATTCCCAGCCTTTGCGATAGTCGCGCTTGACCAGGTGTTCCACCTTGGCGTTGCGTGCGCGGGCGTTCTTGCCGTCCCATTGGATGGGTTTCTTGACACCATGCCGCAGGGCGATGCAGCCGAGGAGGATGATTTCGGTGAGATAGGCCGCGATGTCGAAGTTGGAGTAGGCCTTCTTCTTGGGATCGCGCATCATCTCAAACCATTCGCGGTCGTGACCGGGTGAACGCGGGATGGTTTGGGGCACGGCCTTGCAGGCTTCGTGGTCGTTGCCGGATTTGAATTCCGCTTCATCCTTGAGCTTGATGTAGAAGCGGGCGCCGTAATCGTCGGGCGAGAAGATTTGGCCCTTGTCGCCCACCAGCAGGCAACCGCTGCCCGGCAGGCTGCCGCGCATCGCCACGATGTCCTTGGTGAGGTCGGCGGGCGGCCGCAAGGCGGGTGTGTTTTTGTCGCCGGGGTTTCCGTCGTACCACCAGAACTTCAACGGCACCATGTCTTCGCGTTTGGGGAACTCGAAGCGGATGCGTGAGGTCTTGGGGAATGTCTCGGGGAACAGTTGGGAGGTTTCCTCGCACTCGATGACGGTCGGGTAGCCGAGCTTGAGGGCACGGAACGGCATGTTGACGGTGTGGCAGGCCATGTCGCCCAACGCACCCGTGCCGAAGTCATACCAACCGCGCCAGTTGAAGGCGTGATAGACGTTATTCTTGTAGGGACGGAATTGCGCCGGCCCGAGCCACAAATCCCAATCCAACCAATCGGGCACGGGGTCCTCACCCTCGGGGCGGTTGAGACCTTGCGGCCAGATGGGGCGATTGGACCATACGTGCAGCTCGCGCACCGGCCCGATGACGCCCGCCTGAATGACCTCCACCGCGCGGCGCAGTCCGTTTTCGGCGCTGCCCTGGTTGCCCATCTGCGTGGCGAGGTTGGGCTTTTGCTGCACCAACTGCCGGACAACGCGGGCTTCATAGACCGTCTGCACCAGCGGTTTCTGGGTGTACACGTGCTTGTTCATCTTCAACGCCATCACCGTGGCCAAGCCGTGGACGTGGTCGGGGGTGGAGACGGTCACCGCGTCAATCTCCTTCTCCATCTCCTCCAACATTTTCCGGAAGTCTTTGTACTTTTTGGCATTGGGGAAGCGCTGCGCCTTGGCTTCAAGTTTGTTGCGGTCCACATCGCAGATGGCGACAATGTCACCGCCCCAATCTTTGTTGCCTGCGCTGTTGGCATCGCTGTCACCCTTGCCGCCCACGCCGATGCAGGCCACGCGGATGCGATTGTTGACGTTTTGTGCGCGCAGGAAACTGGGCGCGGTCAACAGGGCGCCGGTGGCAATACCGGTGTATTTCAAGAAGTTACGCCGCGACTGGGCAGACGCGGCCCCGTACACTTTGAAAAATTTGCTCATGGAATTTCATTTAATCGGTTCAACCGGCTCTTCACAAGCCAAAACTTGGACGCATGGCGGGAAGGAAATCTTCAAGGCATTTGTTGGCCCCCGTCCCTCTGTTGCAAGCCAACCTCCGGAAACCACTTGTTCAAGGTGCTTTTGAGGGCCGCATCTGTGCCTGAATCAAACTCCGCACCCATTGCAGCTCCAGCTCCGAAACACCCGCCGCGCGGGGGTTGATGCCAAAAGCTGTCAGCCACTGCTCGCGCACGGGGCGGTAGCCCAGCTCACCCGCCAGCCGCTGCTCCAAATCGTGCATGTGGCCTGCGCCGTAAAAAATGGCCACACTCGATGGCGGGCGCTTGTCGTCCAGAAGCCGCCGCACATCGTTCAACACAATTTTGTTTCGCTCACGAATCAAAAATTGCACCAAATCCTGCCACTCTTCGGGCAAGCCGGGCATGTCGGCAAGGTCTCCCTCGATGGCGCCCATGGTCTCGATCAACACGACTTTCACGGTGGCCTGCAAACGGGGGCTGGCTGCGATGAATTGAATCATGGTATGGGCCAGGACGCCCATGAAAGAGTTGCCTTCCATAATGCCCATCAACTCTTCCATCTGCTCACCCACCTGCGGCGTTGAGGCTCCGGCGGCCCCGGTTAAAAAGAGCGGTGCTGCCGGCTGCCACTTTGCGGAGGGCGGCGGCAAGATTTCACCACGCAACACCCGCTCCAATTGTTCGTAGGTAAGGTCACTGTTCTTGAAATGCGGGCGGTCATACCGGATGGCCTCCAGTTGGAATACCAGCCCCAGCGCACGTGCCAGACGGATTTGCAGAAGGGAGCCGCCTGTCTCGCGGTCAAGTTCAGAGGTGTGCCGCGGCGCGTCACCAATTCCTTCGTACAATACCACCTCGCAACCATCCAACCGCTCCTGCAAAGCGGCGTAATAATTGGTCTCCCCCAAATGTGTGACGCCCACCAGATGGATGACCGGCCAGCGTTTGCGCGGCGGCTTCATTTCCCGGACGGCCACTTGAAGGGACAGTGTGGAATCGGGAGCACGCTCCACGCGCATATAGGGCCGCGGCGGCGCCGGGTTTTGGGTGACTTTGGAGCGGCTGGCGCAGCCCACCGCAAAAACCAGAAGCAACAAAAAAAGGATAACCGCACCTTGCCGAAAGGCCGCGCTGGAACATGCTGACGAGTGATTGCCGCGCACGAACTGAGATTGTCCCTGCCCCCTGAAAAAGCAAGCCTGCCTTCTCATTTTGATTTGGAAGCCACAGGAAGCCTCCGCGGATTGTTTCGCTGCTGAAGGCAAGCGATCCAACCTGCGTTGGCAGCCCTCTACTCCAACTCCACCTGCAACACGTCGCCGGCCCGCAGCATCAAGGCGGGGGCAAATCGCAACAACAATGCGCCCGCATCAAAATCCACGCCGGCCACAACCGTCCTCCCGCTCAACTTGACCCGCACACCGGCCGGACGCCCCGGAGGCGCCAGTTTCAAGGTGGCCAGTTTGAGGCGGCCCCATTTGACAGCCAGCTCTGCCGTCCACTTGCCGCCGTGCTGCTGTTGGGAATAGGAGCCCCAGCCCTCGGCGGTGGTGAAGGCGCACTTGAAACGCTCCGGGTGCACCCGCGGCGCAAAGCCCAGGCGGGCTGCCGGTCCGTGGTACTCGTAACCAGTCGCCGCCAGAAAGACCCCGTAACTGGCCATCGAGCGGGCATAATGATCTCCGCACTCCACTTCATTCCAAGGGTTGCGGCGCAAGGGGTGATAACGGTCATGAATCATTCGCGTGATGGCGAGCCCTTCCATCACCATGCCCTCGGCCACCATGTGCGCGGCCACCTGGTATTCAAAACCGTTCATACATTCATTGAAGTAGCCCGCCGCCCATTCGGCTCCCTTGCCGCGGGCTTGGGCGTAATCCCAGTCGTTGCGGGGGAAGGTGCACATGAGCAAGCCGCCTTCGCCGGGCATGGCATACCAACGACCGGGGCGGTACACTTCGCGGTACGGCCCCACATCCGGCGTGAAATTGTACCGCCACAATGCGCGCAATGCGCTGCGGGTCTCCGGCTCGGGGAACACCCGCCCAAGCCCCGTCTGCCAGGCCCAGCTTTGGCCCAGCACCTGGTCAATATGGCAGCCGGTGCCGGAATTGATGGCATCCGCATGCCGCGGGTCGGGACGGTTGATGAAGTACTCACCTTCAAACAACTGCGCCACCAGGTTTTTCCGGCCCCGCTCGAAGATTTCGCGGCATTGGCGTGCAAACGCCTCATCGCCCACTTCGCGCGCCATTTCTTCAGCGGCGCGCAACGCCGCCAGATAGACCCCGCTCAGCCACGCCACCGGGCCATACCAATCGGTATCGAGTGTGTTGTGTTGGTTGGAGGTGATGAGGCCGTCACCGTCGCCGTCCTTGGCGATGAGCCAGGAGGTGGCGCGTTTGATGCCGGGCCAGTTGCGCCTCAACCATGAATCGTCGGGGCACATTTGATGTTCACGCAAGGCCCGGATGATCGTGCCGGCCTGGCCATCCACAGCAGGGATGTTGTTGTGTTCGGCGCGGAAGAAAATCGCGCCGTCCTTTTGCAAGGCCAGCCCGAAATCCACCCGCTCCCGCGTGTCCCGCTCCAACTCGGGGAAGAGTCGCGCCACCGCTTGGGCGTAGTTCCAAACATGGGTGCAGGTGCCGTGGCAACAACCAACGCCTTCCCACCCCCAAAACCGGCCGTTGCCCAGCCGGTAAGAGGTGGAGGTGGCCAGAATGGAAGTGTTCAAAAAAGTGCGGTCCAAAAACCAGTACGGCAGCGTCGAATCATACCACGTGTCATGCCAGAGGCGCGTCTGTTCATACAGCCGGTTAAAGTTCGCCACCAGATGCTCAGCCACCGCCAACACCGAGGAAAACCGTCGTCCGTAGTATCGCCCGGGCGGCAGTCGATCCATCTTCAAGTTGGGAAAATACCAACAAACGGCAAAAGTCATTGTGGCCGAAGCGCCCGGGGCCAGCGACAGCTGCCGCGCAAGGGAGCCGATTAATTTGCGGTCGGCTGGATGCACCGCCGTGGTGGCGGGTGTGGCTTCTCCAGAAAACATTCCCGCAGGTGTGCCCGGTTCGGGCAAGACGGCGTTGGCGCGATCCTGAGGAGGTTTGCTTCGAGCGCCCTCGGGTGGCAACAAAACCAGCGCCATTCCGCCCATATCGGGCTCGTCGGCCAACGGCCCGGTGGGTTTGGGTGGAACGTCGCTGAAGACGATGTAATCCACACCGATGTTACCCCAGGGGCCCGATTCATCGTCCACGATTTGGAGTTGTGCCGAGCGCCCCATCCACGGGCGCACGTCAAACCATCGTTGGCGCATGTCGTTGCCTGCGTGGCCGGTGGCCGTCAACACCACCCGCCCATCCACCAACAAATTTATGCACGTGCGCCCTGCATGGTTGCCGCCGCCGATGAGGAAGTGAATGTAATTGCGCTCGATGATAAAAGGCCGGCTGGTCAATGTTCCTTTGTGAGAATCCCGTCCGCCGACGTCGTTGGCCGGGGCGGCGGCATGGGAATTGATGGCGCGTTGGCCGTGAATTCCCAGGCGTCCCTGGTAATCAGGCACTTGCTCCTGGCTCACCGGGCCTTTACCGAACGCCGTGCCGGTGACCGTCCATCCTTCATGCGTGGGGCGCTCGAAATCATCAAACACGATCTCCGGCCGCCGCGGTGTTGACGGTGCCGGTGCGGCCTCCGCCGAGCATTCCAAGATGGTCATGCCGGCGCGGCGGTGGATGCGGTTGCGGCGTTGCAACAAATGCCGGGCCGCGCTGTGCAATCCCACGGCGTTCTCCAACCAGCCTGCGAGCTCCGCCTCAACGCGTTGGCGCGAGACATTGGTCACCGTAAATCGCATCACCGTCACCGGCAGCGATGAATTTTCCACGTCCAGCGGAATAAACGGGCTGCAGGCTTCCAGCCGGACTTCCACCGGCAAGGACGCATCCCGATAGTGCACGTGGCCGATAGGGTATTCCCCGTTGAATTCGATTTCCTGCCAACCGCTTCGATCCATCCGCCGCACTTGCGTCTGTCCGTTGGCGGTGATTTGGAGGGCAAACCCCTGTTCCAAGGGCGATTGCGGACGCATGGGCCGCGCATAATGCTCTGCCCCTGTGCCAATGTGTTGATTGAAAATGTCCCAATGCCACAGGCGGCCATCTCCGCCCAGGTAAATCTGCCCCGCGCACAAACCGCCCACCGGCATGCCAATCTTTTCAAGCTCCATCCCCCGGTACACCGTGCGCTCACCGCGCTCAAACAGCGAGCGTATCCATTCCGGCGAAAGTTTTTTATCGGCAGGCACCAATTTCTCAAAATCCGGCCGTGTGAATGGTCCGGCGATGGCCTGCCAAGGGGCCACCGCGGCCAAAGCAGCCATTGAGGAAGTGCAGCGTAAGAATTGCCTCCGCGAATAATTGCCACTTTGCTGCGCCGTTGCCGGTGGTCCGTCTGTGGATTGCGTCATAGGGATGCACCATCCTTAACATCCCGGCGCCACACAAGCAAGGCCGACACCCACTTTTCCGATTTGGGGCGCTGACTTGGGATGACGGGGCTCTTGACAACTTTAACGCTAAGCCTTAGAAGGCAACCCTGTTATGTGAAGGGGATGCCTGCACAATTCAGGCTCCCCCCAAGAAGACTGCATCTGCAGCTTTTGGACGTCCGACACCCAAAAGTGCCAAACTTGGCGGTTTTGGGTTATTTTTTTGGCGTCATGGTCATTTTAAAAAATGGGCTGATTACGAGCACGGTGCCTGTGAAGGCGCCGTTGGCCCGGTGGCGTCGTCCCCTGACTGGCCGCCGCTGGCTTCGCTGCCGCCACGGAGGCGGCTCCCCTCTTTCCCAGGCTGCCTGAAAAAGGCTGCCTGGCATTTCTTTTATTCCATGCAATGGACCGTACAGAACGTAGCTCATGCATTTAACGTTTCCGAAAAAACCGTTTATCGGTGGATGAAGGAACGCGGGTTGCCGGCTTGCCGTGACGGACATTTCTACCGCTTCAGCAAGGATGAGGTCCTGGAGTGGGCCACGACACAACGAATCCCGCTGGCGCCGTCTTTTTTAGGGGCTGTTGAGAACGGTAACCCACCACTTCCCCTGCTATGCGAGGCCCTGCGGGCGGGCGGTGTTTTTCACGATTTGCCCGGCACGGACAAGGCCACGGTGCTTCGACAGGTAGTCGAGTCTTTGCGCCTGCCCGCCAATGTCCCCCGCGAGCTGGTGTTTCAAGTTCTGTGGGCCAGGGAATCCCTGGCATCCACCGGCCTGGGGGATGGCATCGCCATTCCCCATCCGCGCAATCCCATCGTATTAAATGTCACCTCCCCTTCGGTGACATTGTGTTTCACCCGCCAGCCGGTGGATTTCGGGGCGGTGGACGGCAAGCCTGTGTTTGCCTTGTTCACCTTGATTTCACCGACGGTCAAAACGCATCTTCACCTGTTGTCCCGCCTGGCGTGTTGCCTGCGCGATGAGCATTTCAAATCCCTGCTGGCCGCCCGGGCTGGTGAACGGGAGATTTTCGCCGCCGTGCAAAAAATCGAAGCCAGTCTGGCGGAGAAACAAAAAACATCGGTGGCTGCTACACCATGAAATTCATTGGATTTGCCTTGGGCTTTTGGTTCTTGGGAGGTCTTTTTCCGCTGCTGCTGGGACGCCGCCATTCAGCGGCTGCCGCCTGCGGTGTTGTGGCACACTTGGCCGCGTCGGCCTTCGCCCTCGCGGCGGCCATTACGACACTTGCCAGCGGAAAAATACTGGGTTGGCGTTGGGACTGGCCTGCCGCTGCAGGTCAATTTCACATTGTTCTGGACCCATTGGCGGCCTGGTTTTTATTCATCATCGCGCTCCTGTCCGCCGTGACTGCGATTTATGGCTGGGGTTATTGGAAATCCAGCTCCTCGGGCCATCCTCATGGTGCAGCATGGTGTTTTTCCAACCTTTTAGCCGGAGGCATGGCATTGGTGGTGTTGGCAGGCGATGCAGTCTTGTTTTTGGCCGCGTGGGAAATCATGACTTTGGCCTCCTTTTTCCTCGTCACCCATGAGGATGATTTACCCCAAAACCGCCGGGCGGGTTGGATATATCTGGTGGCCTCACACGTGGGCGCCGCTTTTTTGATCCTCTTCTTTTTATGGCGTGGAAGCCATGCCGGAAGCCTGGATTTTACGGTATGGGCGGCTCAACCGTTGAGCGGACAGACGATGGGAGGGTGGTTTTTACTGGCGTTGATAGGTTTTGGTTTCAAGGCCGGTTTCATCCCGCTGCACGTCTGGCTGCCTGAAGCGCATCCTGCGGCACCCAGTCACATTTCCGCCTTGATGTCGGGCGTGATGGTTAAAACTGGCATCTACGGTTTGATGCGGTGCCTCGGATTCTTCAACGACTGGCCGGAATGGTGGGGTTGGGTGTTTTTGGGGGTGGGTCTTGCTTCAGGGATTCTCGGAGTGCTGCTGGCGTTGGCGCAGAAGGATTTGAAACGGTTGCTGGCCTATTCAACGGTGGAAAACATCGGCATCGTGGCTTTGGGCATGGGCATCGGCGTACTGGGCATCAGCTTGAACCTGCCTGCGTTGGCTGTCGCCGGCTGGGCCGCTGCGCTGCTGCACGTGTTGAACCACGCCTTCTTCAAGGGTCTGCTCTTCCTTGGTGCAGGCAGTGTGTTGCATGCCACGCACACAAGAAATCTCGAGCAGCTTGGGGGTTTGCTCAAGCGGATGCCTTGGACCGGTGCGTGCTTTTTGACAGGAGCCGTCGCCATTTGTGGGGTACCACCGTTGAACGGTTTTTTGAGTGAAGTCCTGCTTTACTCCGGGGCCATTTCCGGCGTCGGCTCCGGGCAGGGACGCGCCGTTTTGGCGGGCACTTTGTTGATGGCCGGGCTTGCCTTGATTGGCGGGCTGGCTGTTGCCTGTTTTGCCAAGGCCTTTGGCATTGCCTTTTTGGGCGAACCTCGTCGTGAACCGGCGGCGCATGCGCATGAGGCCGGTGCGGCGATGAAGACCGCGATGGGGATTTTGGCGGTGGGCTGTGCAGGCATTGCCTTGCTGGCGCCGCGGCTATGGCAGGGGTTGCAAAGAGTTGCCATGCCGCTGTGTCCGCTGCCTGCAGGCGCGGGAGCAGGCGCCACTTTGGAGGCGATGGCCAACCTCCAAACCTTACTGTTCTACATGGTCTCAGGGGCGGCGGTGTTGATTGCTTTGGTCCTCGGCATCGGGGGCCTGCGTCATGCCCTTTTGCGGCGGCGTTCTGTAAGCACGGTCGTTACCTGGGATTGCGGCTACGCACGTCCCACAGCGCGTATGCAATATTCGGCTTCTTCTTTTGTGGAGCCCATCACAACACAGTTTCATCTCCTTTTGCGGACGCAAAGGCATGAAGAGCCTCCCAAGGGCTACTTCCCGTCGCAGGCGTTTTTTGTGGCGGAAACACCCGACACCAGTCAGCAAAAGTTTTATCAGCCCTTGTTTGTGCGGCTGCGTGAGGCGTTGGGACGCTTTCGCTGGTTACAGCATGGCAATGTGCACTTGTACGTGCTTTATCTGGCGCTGACGCTGTTGGCGCTGCTTCTTTTTTCATTGAGATAACCCATGACATCATTTGTTCCCCTTGTGTTGGGGCTGACACTGGCCCCGTTGTTGATGGGCGTCATCAACCGCACCAAGGCTTTCTTTGCCGGGCGGCAGGGTCAGCCTCTGCTCCAACTTTACTATGACCTGTGGAAGCTCCTGCGCAAAGGCGCTGTGTACAGTCAAACCACGACCTGGATTTTTCGCGCCGGGCCGATCGTGGGGTTGGCCTGTGCGGTGGCAGCCCTGGCCCTGATGCCCCTGTTGCGCACACCGGCGCCGGTGTCTTTTGCCGGGGATTTTATTCTGGCTGTGTATCTGCTTGGTCTGGGGCGGTTCTTCACGGTGTTGGCCGCGCTGGACACCGGCTCCAGCTTCGAGGGCATGGGTGCCAGCCGCGAGGCGCACTTCGCCGCCCTGGCTGAACCTGCTTTGCTGCTGGCATTGGTGACGTTGGTGTTGATGGTGGGCGAAAAATCTTTGAGCGGCTTGATGGGCAATCTGGATGCTCTGCACTGGTTGAACAGCGGGCCGGCCCTGGTCTTAATTTTGGCCGCTCTCTTTATGGTGTTGCTCGCCGAAAATGCGCGCATCCCTGTGGATGACCCTAACACGCATTTGGAATTGACCATGATTCACGAAGTCATGGTGTTGGACCACGGCGGACCTGACTTTGCTCTGATTCAATATGGCGCTGCGCTGAAACTTTGGTTTTTCGCCTCGCTGGTGGTTTCGGTGGCCTTGCCGTTGCCGGAGATGCCGCTGGCGCTGCTGGCGGTAGCGGGTGTCGCCGGAGTCATGCTCGTCGGCGTGGGTGTCGGGATTCTCGAATCCACGATGGCGCGGTTGCGGCTTTTGACCGTGCCGTATTTTCTGCTGGGCGCAACCGTTTTGGCGGCGGTGGCTTTGTTGCTGACGGCGTTCCGTGCTTGAGAGGGTTTTATGTTGATGGATTTTATTTTAATTTTGGTATTGCTGACGCATTTGCGCCTGCTGGCGTCGAGTCGTTTGGGCGCGTGCATTCGCATCACGGCCTTGCAGGGAATTCTCCTGTCTCTGCTGCCTCTGTTAACAACGGAACATGCATGGAGCGCGCGCGTCCTGGGCCTGGCTTTGGGCAGCGCGCTGCTCAAAGGCGTCCTGTTTCCCAAACTCCTTTTCCGCACGTTGCGCGAGGCGGAGGTGAGTCGCGAAGTGGAGCCCTATGTCGGCTACGGGACCAGCCTGATGTTTGGGGTCCTCGCCGTGGGAGCGTCGTTCTGGATTGCGCGGCACCTGCCGTTGCCGGCTCCGCTGGCCTCGCAATTTTTGGCGCCGGTGGCCATGTCGGGCATGTGGTGCGGCCTGTTTCTCATCATCGCCCGCAAGCGCGCCGTCAACCAGGTGCTTGGCTTCATTGTTCTTGAAAACGGCATTTTCACCTTTGGCGCCGGTGTGATGGGCGAGCTCTCCCTGCTCATTGAAATGGGGGTGCTTCTGGATGTTTTTGTGGCCGTGTTTTTGATGGGGATCATGGTGTTTCACATCAGCCGCGAATTTGATCACATGGACACCGACCGGCTTTCCAATTTGAAGGATTAATTATGTTGGCATCCCTGATTTTATTGCCTGCGATTTCCGGCCTTGCCGCCTTTTTCCTGCGCCATCCGCTGGTGCGGCGGGGATTGTGGGTGACTGCCGCCGCGGGCCACGCTGCTCTGGTGGCGCTTTGTTGGATACAGAAGCCTGAACCTGTCCTGGACGGCTGGGTGGCCCTGGATGCCGCGGGTCTTTTGTTTCTCAGCCTCGCCAGCGCCCTGTTTCTCGCTGCCACGCTCTATGGTGTGGCTTATTTGAGCCGGGCTCATGCACCAGCCGCCTCATCTGAAACAACCGAGGAGGATTGGTTGTCACCGGCGCCGGAGTCGGTGTTCGTCGGATGCCAGTTGTTATTTCTTGCGGCGATGACCCTGGTCACAGTGAGTCATCATTTTGGCTTGTTGTGGGTGGCCATCGAGGCCACTACGCTGGCCAGCGCGCCGCTGATTTATTACCACCGCGACCGGCGGTCGTTGGAAGCGACATGGAAATACCTGCTGATATGTTCGGTTGGAATTGCGTTGGCGTTGTTGGGCACATTCTTTCTTGGCGTGGCCTCGGCCTCTGTGCGTCAAGGGCAGCCGGTGGCGTTGGTGCTTTCCAACCTTGTGCAGCTTGCCCCGCAGCTCCAACCGCAATGGCTCAAAGCCGCGTTCATTCTGCTCCTCGTCGGGTACGGGGCGAAGATGGGGCTTGCCCCGCTACACACATGGTTGCCCGATGCCCACAGTGAAGCCCCGTCGATGGTTTCGGCCCTGTTGTCCGGCGCTCTTTTGAACTGCGCTTTTCTGGGGATTTTGAGGATGCACTCAGTTTGCCAGGCCGCAGGCATGGCTGACTTTGGGGGGCAGTTGCTGACGGTTTTCGGATTGCTTTCCTTGGGCGTGGCTGCGGTGTTCATCTTGGGGCAAAGGGACTTCAAGCGGCTGCTGGCCTATTCGAGCGTTGAGCACATGGGCTTGCTGGCCCTGGGAGTTGGAATCGGCGGTGTGGCGGCTTTCGCGTCCATGCTCCATGCCGTTTATCATTCGCTGGCCAAGGCCGGTTTATTTTTGGTGGCCGGATTGTTGTTGGAGGCTTATCGCACCAAGGACATTCACCAAGTGCGCGGCGTTTTGCGTGGCATGCCGGTTGTCGGTTGCCTGTGGGTGGCTGGATTTCTCGCCATCACCGGAGCTCCGCCCTTTGGCCCTTTTTTTAGCGAATGGACGCTGCTGAAAGGAGCGGTGGATCAAGGCCGGTTCGGTGTGGTGGTCATCGTGCTCGTCACTCTGGCCATCGCATTCATCGGCATGGCCACCGCATTCCTCGGCATGTCCCAAGGCCCTTCGAATGATTCGAATCCCGCTCCCACTCCACCGCCGCGCTGGAAATGGATGGTGGCCCCACCCATGGTTTTGCTCGGTCTCACTTTGATGCTGGGGCTTTATTTACCTGCGCCGCTTAAAGCATTGTTAATGGGGGCTGCGCGCACTCTGGAGGGACAGTGACATGAACAGGCAAGGTTGCATGATACCCAATGGCAACGCCACACCGTTGGCCGACATTCCAGAATTGGAGTTTGCTGGTTTCCGGCAACGCGTGCTGGAGGCCACCGGCGCGGGTGCGCGCATCTCTGCATTGTTTGGATTCCCAACAAGTGCCCAGAACATCGCCCTCATGGCCGTGCTGGCTCATGACCAAGCCGGGCGTTTGGAGCTGCTCCGCTCATCTCCTCTTTCAAAATCCTATCCGGCCCTGACGCCAGACTGCCCGCAGGCGCACTGGTTTGAGCGCGAAGTGGCCGAGCAATGGAATATCAAGCCGGAGGGCCATCCGTGGCTTAAACCCATCCGCTTTCATGCCCCGTACAGCCCGGCTGGAGGGGACAGTACCAACCGCAACGCCGCATCCGTTGCTCCCGGCGTCACCTCTTATTTCCAGGTCGAGGGCGAGGAAATCCACGAAGTCGCCGTTGGCCCCGTGCACGCCGGCATTATTGAACCGGGCCATTTCCGATTCCAATGCCACGGCGAGCGGGTGATGCACCTGGAAATTTCCCTCGGTTATCAACATCGTGGTGTTGAACCTTCTTTGCGGGGCGGGCCCAATGTGCGCACGTTGGTGGCCATGGAAGCTGTTGCCGGCGACACCACCATCGGTCATACCACGGCCTACTGCCAAATCTTGGAATCCCTAGGCCAGGCACTCGTGCCTGCCCGCGCCCAATATTTGCGGGCCATTGCTTTGGAATTGGAACGTCTGGCCAATCATACCGGTGACCTCGGCGCCCTTGCGGGCGATGTGGGTTTCCTTCCCACCGCCTCGTACTGCGGGCGGATTCGGGGGGACTTCCTCAACATGACCGCGCTGCTTTGCGGCAACCGCTTTGGCCGCGGCCTGCTCATTCCCGGCGGAGTGCGATTTGAGGCCGATGCTGAACGTCTTGAAAAACTGGACACACAACTGACCGCCGCTTTCGAGGACGCCACCAGCGCCATCGAATTGCTGTGGAACACATCGTCCGTACGCGCACGCTTTGAAAACGCCGGTGCGCTCTCCCGCCAAACCGCGTTGGCGCTGGGTTTGGTGGGGCCCGCCGTCCGCGCCTGCGGCGTGGAACAAGATGTGCGGCGGGATTTTCCTTGGGGGATTTACTGTTTCTCACAAATGCCCGTTTCCACTTTCCCCTCCGGTAATGTCTATGCCCGGGCCTTTGTGCGATGGTTGGAAATTCAGCGCTCAGTTGCCTTCATACGCGAACTCATTCGCACATTTCCCGATGGGCCGGTGCAGACCTTGGCCATGTCCCCCGCTCCTCAACATTTGGCCGTGGCTTTGGTGGAGGGATGGCGGGGAGAAATCTGCCATGTAGCCGCCACCGACGCCGCTGGCCGATTTGCCTTTTATAAAATCGTGGACCCTTCGTTTCACAATTGGTTTGGCCTGGCCATGGCACTGCGGGAACAGCAAATCTCCGATTTCCCGCTCTGCAATAAAAGTTTCAACCTGTCCTATTGTGGACACGATTTGTAAGGAGGCCCCATGCTCAAAATTCTGGCTGCACGCCACCATCAAGGTTATCGCACTTTTCCTTACCCCAAGGAATTGCCCTCCTTGCCGGACCGTCTCCGTGGGCGTCCCAAATTGGACGCCAGCCGGTGCCCCCCTGACTGCAAACTTTGCGAGGAAATCTGCCCCACGCAGGCCATTCGCCGCACGCCGCAGGGATTGAGCCTGGACCTCGGGCGCTGCCTTTTTTGTCCCGCCTGTGAACAGGCTTGCCCCACTCAGGCCGTCCAATTCACCACGGAGCACCGGCTTGCCACCCGGCGACGTGAAGATTTGCAATGGGATGGACGCGAATTTGCCCTCGCCCGCCAACTGGACGAGGCATGCCGGCGGCTCTTTGGGCGCTCCTTGAAATTGCGGCAGGTCAGCGCCGGCGGCTGCAACGCCTGCGAGGCAGATACCAACGTGCTCACCACCATTGGTTGGGACCTGGGCCGGTTTGGCATTCAATTCGTCGCCTCCCCGCGCCACGCCGATGGTTTGCTCATCACGGGTCCCGTCAGCCGGAACATGGAATTGGCCCTGCGCAAGACTTATGAGGCCGTGCCCCCGCCGCGGCTTGTCATCGCCGTTGGCGCGTGTGCCATTGCCGGAGGCCCATTTATGGACTCACCTCAAGTCCTCAATGGCGCAGCCGCCGTGGTGCCGGTGGACCTCTTCATCCCCGGCTGCCCGCCGCATCCGCTGACTATCTTGGACGGACTGTTGCGTCTTCTGGGCCGCTTGGAAAAGTAGGACTTCCCGGCTCTCAGCGGGACGAAATTTTTTCCGGCTTGCCGCTGGCGATGGAGGCTTCCTCCGCCTCGCAAATTTCAATCGCGCTCAAGCCATCGGCGGCCGTCACCACCGTGGGGGGATGCCCCGCAAGAATGGAGTCCAGAAAATGCGCTATTTCCCCCACGTACCCATCGGGAGCATCGCTTTTGATGACGACGGGTGGCTGGCCCTCCACAAACACTTTCAAGGCCTCCGTGCCCCGCGCCACATCGAAATCCGCCGTGGCGCGCTCAAAATTGACCGTGTAGGTCATGCTGAAGCCAAATCCCGGCGCCATGGCCCAGCCTCCTTCGGCATGGACAATGGCCCCGCCGGGCACCTGGTATTGCGCCACCACATGATCAATGGCCCCGCTGATGTGCGTGTAGCCGTTGGCATACACCGCCTGTGGCCGCCCGAAGCAATACTGGATGAAATCCACATCGTGAATGTGCAAATCCAGCAGCGCCCCGCCTGATTTTTTGCCGTCCATGAATTGCGACTTGCTCCAGCCCGGCGGCTCGGCCACGCGCCGGAAACGCGCCGCCAAAACCCGGCCGTACTGGCCGCTGTCCACCACGTTTTTGAGCCATGTCCAGCCCGGCCAGAAGCGCATGCACATGGCCGGCATGAGGAAGCCCTTGGATTTTTGCGCAGCCTCCACCATCTGGCGGGCCAGCGCGCTGGTGCGTGCCATCGGTTTTTCACACAGCACATGCTTGCCCGCCGCCAGTGCCGCCAGTGCCACCTCCGGATGCAAGGGTGTCGGCAGGCAGATGTCCACCATATCCACCCGTTCATCGGCCAGAAGCTCGCGGTAATCTTGATAAACCCGCACCACGTTCATGTCCAACGTCACCGGCGTGCCGTCGCCCACGTTGCCGCCGGCGCTCAACTGGCCGTTCTCAGGCCGCCGCACTGCATCGCAAACCGCCACCACGCGCGCCTGCGGCAATTTCTGCAACGCCTTCAAATGCGTGACGCCCATGAAACCCAAACCCACCACTCCAACATTCACCGTTTTATTCATAATTCATTTCCCATGGATGCAAGGTTTCGTCGCTAATTCCTCAAGGCAACGTCTCCACCAACCGCCGCGCCGTCACAATATCCGCCACCCGCTGCTGCCCCGCTTCGCGCTCGATGCACAGGTTGCCGTTGAAGCCAATTTCACTCAACGTCTGGAAAAAGCCCCTCCAGTTCACCTCACCTGTGCCCAGCGGCACTTCTTCGCCCCACGTTCCCGGCTGCAATGTGCGCGTGGCATCCTTCAAGTGGCACTGCTTCACCCACGGCCCCAACACCCGCAGCGCAAAAATGGGATTGCCCTGATCGTAAAGAATCATGTTGGCCGGGTCAAAATTGACGCCCACATTCGGACAACCCAACTCCTCCAAAAATTCGCGCAATGTCGCTGCGCTTTCCTGGCCCGTTTCCAAACCGAGAGTAATGCCCGTTTCCGCGAACAATCCAGCAATCCGCCGCAACCGCTCCACCAACCGGCCAAACTCCGGCGCCTTGGGATCGTGCGGTAAAAACCCGGCATGAAAGGCCACGTACTTGATTCCCAACTGCCCCGCTATTCGCGCATTGGCCTGAATGTTCGCCCAGTTTTGCTCCCAAGTGTGATCCGGCACCACACCGCCTGTACGGCGGATGCTTTCCAACGTTGTGTAATCCTCTCCCACACAACCGAACATGCCGCTCACCACCGTCACCCCTGCGCGGGCAAAAACTTCAGCCGCCCGGCCCCACACCTCCGGTTTTTCGCGCAAGGGATCCAACCAAAGCTGAATCCGTTTGATGCCGATTTGCTCCAGTTTTTCCACCAAGACCTCAGGCGACTCCGGTTGCAAGGACCAGGAGCACACCCCCAACGCCGGCACGTACTTTTTGGCATGGCCCGCCGGCGCTTTTTCATCCTGCCCGGTCAATTTGTGGATGAAGCCCAAAAAGGCATCGGCCTGCGCCTCGAGCCGCTGCTTCAGCTCACCGTCCGTCAAACGCCCCGCCACGTCCAGGCAGTCGCGGATCTCCGGTAAAAACACCCGCTCCGGCAGAAGATGCGCATTGCGATAGGCAAAAATCTGCTGCAAATGCTCCACCGCCCGCAAGCCTCCCCACTGTCCGCCGGCCAGCCCCACAAAAGCCACCGGACGGGACTGAAAACTTTCGGGGAATTTCAGCATATCAATGAAATACTTGAGGGCACCCGGGAAACTCCCATTGTATTCCGGCGTCACCACCACCAGGCCGGAAGATTTCAGTACTGCGTCGGTAAAGGGCGTCAGCGCGGCAGGTTTCTGTGCATAGGCCTCGCCATTGAACACACTCAAAGGCAATAATCCCAAATCCACGACCTGCGCGGCCACACCACGCCGCCGGTAACACGCCTCAACCTCCCGGGCCACGTGACTTGTGTTGCTCCCGGGCCGGTTGGTTCCTGCAATGATGGTAATCATAAAGCCAGCCTGCCAAAGAAAAGCCGGTGCGGCAAGCCTTTGACTTTTATTTGGGCTGGTCGTGGCATTGTAAAGGGGATATAAACCTTGTCCTAGACCTATGCGCTCAAATCATTTTTCCATTCTTCCGGTTGCCGCAATATCGGTCCTGCTCTCCGCCACATGGCTTGTTACCGCCGCCTCCTATACACCCCTGGAGCCCCTGCCGGCGCCGCGGTTGAAATCTTTTTCCCCGCCCTACCCGGGCGGCGCTCACAACGCGGAAAACCTCCTGGATGGCATCGAAAAAACCGAGTACTCCAGCGATGCCAAAGGCACCAACACTTTTCTGGAGTTCGAGTTTCCCGCGCCGGTGCGTTTGGGCGCATTCCGGCATCGGGACCGCAATGACCCTGCTACTGTTGCGGCTTCTGAACTGAGCCTGTTTGATGAAAAGGGCCAATTGTTGCAAACACTCCCCATCACCCACGTGAACAAGCGCGCCGGTGAAACAATGGTCACCCTGCCCGCACCGTTGTCGGTCAAATCGGCGCGCTGGCGCATTACACGCCTGGGCAGTCAGTACTCAACGGTGGGCGGAGCCGAGATCACCTTCTACGCCGCCGGCAAGCCGGAAAACAACCCTTCGCGCCTCGCAATGTCCCTGCAGCCTTTGCCTTTTTTAAAACGCGGCGCCCGCACCCAGCCTGCGCGTTTGCAGGTGGATTTCCCGTACCTTGAAAATGTGCCGGTCACTCTGGAGGTGCGGGGCGTGACCAATCTGGCATTCACCCTGCGCCCGGGACGACAAGTGCTCGAACTTGCTCTGCCGGCGGTACAAAACGAAACTAAGCTTGCTTTTGAGCTTCGATTCAAGGACGGCGTCAGTCGGAGCCAAAGTTTTCAGCATCAACCGGTCAAACCGCTGACGGTGTATGTCATGCCGCACTCGCACACGGACATCGGCTACACGGCGTTGCAAACTGAAATTGAAAAGAAACAGGTGCAAAACCTCATTGACGGCATCGCCCATGCCAAGCGCACCGCCAACTATCCCGAAGGCTCACGTTTTGTCTGGAATGTGGAGGTGTTGTGGGCTGCCGATTTGTACCTGCGCCGTTTGAACGAAGCCCAGCGTCAGGAATTTCTGGCTGCGGTTAAAAATGGGCAGGTGGCGTTGTGCGGCATGTATTTGAACGAATTGACCGGCGTCTGCCGGCCCGAAGAGCTGCTGCGCCTGTTCCGCTTTGCCACCGAGTTATCGGCCAAAACGGGGGTCCCCATTGACACCGCCATGATTAGCGACGTGCCCGGTTATACGTGGGGCATTGTGCCTGCGATGAATCATGCCGGCATCAAGTACTTCTCCACCGCCCCCAACTACTTTGACCGCATCGGCGACATCCTCGTGCAGTGGGAAAACAAACCTTTCTATTGGATCGGGCCCGACGGCCGCTCCAAGGTCCTCGTCTGGATTCCCTTTTGGGGCTACGCCCTTTCGCACCGCTACCATCAAATGACTCCGCGATTGGTGGAAGAGTTTTGCGAAGGCCTGGCGCAGCGCAAGTACCCTTATGAAATTGCCTATGTGCGCTGGTCCGGCCACGGCGACAACGCCGTGCCCGATCCGTCCATTTGCGAATTCATCCGCGACTGGAATGCCGAATACGAATGGCCCCGATTCATCATTTCCTCCGCCAGTGCGGCCTTTCGAGCGTTGGAAGCCCGTTACGGCCCGCAGATACCGGAGGCCCGGGGGGAATGGTCCCCCTATTGGGAAGACGGTGTGGGAAGCAGCGCAGCAGAGACAGCATGGAACCGCGCCAGCGCGGATCGCCTCGCCCAGGCTGAATCTCTCTTCGCTCTCTTTGCCCCGGGCGCTTATCCCGCCGCTGAATTTGTGAACGCATGGAATTACGTGCTCCTGTATTCCGAACACACGTGGGGGGCATGGTGCAGCGTCAGCCAGCCGGAACACCCCGAAACGCTGGGGCAATGGGCCATCAAACAAAACTACGCTCTACAGGCCGATCGCCGGTCTCGCAATCTTTTCACCGAAGCCCTCGCTGCACGCACCGGTGCTCCTGTGCCCGATGCGGTGGACGTGGTCAACACCTTGAGCTGGCATCGCACCGAGCTGGTCCGCGTGCCGCCTGAACTTTCACGCGCTGGTGACCGTGTCCTCGATGACCGCGGCCAACCTGTGCCCTCACAACGATTGAAAGACGGTACGCTCGCCTTTCTGGCCGGCGATGTTCCCCCCTTGGGTGCGCGCCGCTACCGCATCGTTGCCGGTGCTGCCACACCGCCGGAAAAGGCGTTTGCCCGAGCGGGACAGCAACTCCTGGAAAACAACCGCCTCCGTCTCCGGCTCGATGCCCGCCGCGGCTGCATTGTGGAATTCAATCCCGCAGGAACTCCTCTCAACCTCGTCAACACCGCCTCCGGTCAAGGCTTGAATGAATACATTTATTTCAACGGCTCCGACACCAACCGCCTGCAGCGCATCACCAATGTCACATGGCGCGTGGGCGAAAACGGTCCCTTGGTGGCCTCGCTCATCGCCGAAAGCCGCGCACCCGGCTGCCGGCTGTTGCGACAGGAGTACATCCTCGCCGCCGACGCCGACTACGTCGAATGCCGCAACTTCATGGACAAGGAACGGCTGCTGGCGCGCAGCTATCATGCCCCCGAGGGCAAGGAGAGCGTCAACTTTGCCTTTCCGTTTGCGGTGCCCCAAGGCGAGTTGCGGTTGGGCCTGCCCATCGGCGTCATCCGTCCTCATGCCGACCTCCTGCCGAGCGCTTGCAAAAACTGGTTTAGTGTCGGGCGCTGGGCAGCCGTCAACGGCCCTCAACATGCCATCACCTGGGTCACCTTGGACGCGCCTCTGGTTCAAGTGGGCGGGTTGACGGCGAATCTTCTCAACAGCCAGGCGGATCCCAAGGCATGGCGGCAGAGCGTTGAGCCTACGCAAACAATTTACTCCTGGGCCATGAACAATCATTGGGGCACCAACTACCGCGCCTACCAGGACGGGGCGGCGTGGTTCAGGTTCCTCCTGCGCGCGCAATCTCAAAACCACGACGCCGAGGCCGACCGTTTCGCCGTCAGCACCGGCTTCCCGCTGATTCCGGTGGCTGCGCAAGGCCCCGCCCCTGCGGCCTCACTGTTCCAAATTGAGCCCGGGGATGTCCACCTGCTCTCGCTCAAACCCAGCGACGACGGCAAGGCACTCATAGCGCGACTGTACGGAGCTTCCGGCAACGCACGACAAGCCAGCCTCCGCTGGGGGGCTTTTCGTCCCTCTGCCGTCAGCTTGAGCGATACGAGCGAGGCCCCGGGAACACCGGTGCGCGACACCATCCCCGTCCCCGGCTACGGCGTGGTGACTCTCCGATTGGAGCGTTGAATTTCTCAACAAGGGCCGCCTGGCAACCGGGCTCGCTAGTTCGTCTGCGTCAGGCGAATGCGCAAAAACTGCACCGGTTGCACCGCAGCGCTGACGGTGGAGCGGATGGTGACCTGCTCCAAATCATTCCCCAAATCCGTGACGGTTTCCGCGGCGGCTCCCAACAGATTGTTGAAGGTGGCCGTGGTGGAAACCTGCGCCGATAAATTAAATGTTATGTTAAATGTAAATTGCCCTTTACTTCCTAGCACAAGTTTTCTCACTGTCAAATGAGGTGCGCGGCTTGTGGTTTCGCCTGCAGTTTCTTTTGGACGCCGGCCCTCGATAGGGATAAAAATGAGTTCATGAACACAAAAACGTTTGCTGCCGTCGTGACTTTTGCCTTGGTGGTCTTTCAGGCATCCGCTGAAAACTGGCCAAGATTTCGCGGCCCCAACGGCCAGGGAGTTTCCACCGAGCGCAACCTTCCGCTCACCTGGGACGCCACCAACAACATCCGTTGGAAAACCGGCATTCCGGGCGAGGGCTGGTCTTCACCGATTGTGTGGAATGACCGCATATTCCTGACCGCCGCCCGCGACGAAGGCACACAGTGCCATGTCATCTGTGTGGACCGCGATTCCGGCAAGGTAGTGTGGGATGTGCGCGTCTTTGAACAGGCGCGCCTGCGCAAGGAAGGCAAAAATTCCTACGCCACGCCCACGCCCTGCACCGACGGCTCCAAAGTGTATGCCGTATTTAATGACGGCAGCGTAGTGGCCTTGGATTATCAAGGCAAAGTCGCGTGGACCAATCGCGAGGTGTCCTTCTACAGCCGGCACGGGCTGGGGGCCTCGCCCATTTTGCACGAAGGCTTGTTGATTATGCCCTACGATGGCAGTCAGCGCGTGGACCAGGCCGGCAACTGGCCCAACAACAGTGATTTTGAGCGCACCGGCTGGCAAATCCCGTGGGACAAGTCTTTCATCGTGGCCTTGGACACCCAAACCGGCCGCCGCGTTTGGACGGCCAAACGTGGCATGTCGCGCATTGCCCACGTCACGCCGTTCATCTTGCGCGAAGGCGGCACCGAAGAACTCATCAGTTGCGCCGGTGACTGCATCCAGAGCTTCAACCCGAAAACGGGCGAGCGCTTGTGGACGGTGTACAGCCGCGGTGAAGGTGTCACCCCAAGCCCGGTGTACGGCGAAGGATTGATTTTTACCTCCAGCGGCTTTGAGGCCACCACCATCCGCACCGTCAAACCCGGCGGGCGCGGCGATGTCACCGCCACCCATATCGCTTGGGAGCAACGCCGCGGCGCTCCTACGCAATCCTCATTGCTCTACGTCAAACCGCACTTATACGCAGTGACCGACAACGGCATGTTGAGCTGCTACGTGGCCGCCACCGGCGAGGTGGTTTATCAGGAGCGGCTTCAAGGCGCTTTCAGCGCATCCCCGGTCTATGCCGATGGCCGAATTTACCTTTTGAACGAAGCCGGAGAAACCATCGTGATCGCACCCGGGCCGGAATTCAAAATCCTGGCACGCAATCCTCTGAACGAGAAAACCCAGGCCTCCATTGCCGTCTCCCAAGGGCGGCTTTTCCTGCGCACCGCTCAGCACCTGTACTGCATTGGGCAGTGAAAATTGGGGCCATCCCGGCCCTCATTCATTTGCCGGCGGCAGCACGCCCTTCTCGTAAGCGCGAAGGACTTTGGTGAACTTGCCCTTCATGTTTTGGGGTGCGCGTTCCACCGCCTGCTTTTGCACCTTCACCGCCTCCTCTTTGCGGCCCTTGAGAAACAACGCCCGCGCCAGAGTGTCCAGAATATTGGCATCCCGCCCGTAGGCCGCGGCATTCGCCCGCTCGGCAATTTTCAAAACCAAATCAAAATCATTCTCCTTCTCCTCTTCCCTTGTGGCCAGCTCCCACGCCAGAAGGTTGAGCAGCCCCTGTTCCTCCGGGAACTGCTCGCTCAACTCGGCGGCCAATTGAACGGCCTCCTTGATCCCATCACCCTCCAACAACGTTTGAAACCGCATAGCGCCCAGTCCAACTTTCTGGGACGGCAACAACCTGGGTTCCATTACCGTCTTGACGTAATTGTTGATGGCCGGCAGTCCAAGGCGTTCAATGTTGCGCTCCAGATTCTGCCATGCCTTCTCCAGACCTTCTTCCGCCTCCAACATCTTCTGCCGCTCCTCAGCCGCCTGTGCCAAATCATAAGTGCCCTCATGGATTTGCCTCAGCAGCTTCTCCTGCAAGGCATACGGATGCCCCACCCACGCCAGCCGGCCCTCGCGGTTGACCACAAATACCACCGGCACGGCCCGTTCACCGGCGTTGTACATCCACGTGGCTGCCATGATGCCCCGTTTGTTTTTGTCCAGCGCATCGCCTGCCAGCGGAAACTTAACTTCCCCCATCCATTCCTTGAGTTGCTCCAGGCGCTCCTTCGCATCCTCCCATACTCGCACTCCCAAAAAACAAATCTGCGGATCATTCAACTTGTCCCGCATTCCGTCCAAACGCGACAAACCGACACAACCAACTGCATCCACCCCGGAGAAAAACACCACCACCGCCGTCTGGCCTGTGGGCAACTGATCCATAGGCCCCCCTTGAATCCATTCACCCACTTTCAACGGGCCGACAGGATCGCCAACCTTGAGCGCCACAGCAGGAGCCCCCTCCAACACCCCCGCAACCATCAACCCCATGGCCACACAAAACAGCCACCGCCCCGCCAAAGTACCTTGCAATGTTGCGGAGAGTTTTTGAAAAAATTGCATAATCAAGCCAGCCATGTCCGAGCGCGCTTTCAACCTACCCCCTTCCCTCTAAAAAGCAATGCCGTTCATGAACACCTGCCCAACTTGTGCCCTCTTCGTTTTCGGGGTAATTTCCCTGGCTTTTTTTGAACTTTCCCGCCGGTGGAATGTCCTTTATGGTGGCCTCTCGAGGATTGATGCAAATATGCGTGCACGAATTTTTAAGTATTTGGTTTTATGTTTGGGGGTCGCGGGAACTTTTACGGTTGCCGCGCAGGACAACACCCTGGCCACTTTGATTGCCGAGCGGCAGGAACTGGATGAAAAATACAAGTCCCTGGCCGCCGCCGTACGCGCCTTGCAGGAAAACCAGGAGGTCCTGCAGAAAAAGCTGGATGCTGCCATGGCCGAGTTGCGCGCGTTGCAGGAAAAGTCCAGCCGCACCCCCACCAACTGGGCCACCGTGGATGATTTGCGCCGCCTGGCCGAGCGCCTCGTTGAATTGGACAAGAGCCGCGTAGCCGACAACAAGCTGGTGCTGGAAAAAATCGCCGAGCTCGCCAAAACCTTGAAGACGCCCCCGCCTGCGCCGGCCAATCCTGCGCCCACCCGCAAACCCACGCCAACCAAGGAAGAAAAGGGCTACGAATACACCGTCCAATCCGGGGACACCTTGACGCGCATCATCAAGGAATACCGGGATGCGGGCATCAAGGTCAGTCAAAAGGCGATCGAGGAGGCCAATCCCGGCGTGGATTGGAACCGGTTGAAGATCGGCCAGAAAATCTGGATTCCCGCCCCCACCGAATAATTTGAAATCCCCCCGGCAGTGTCTTGCTGCCGCCGCCAATAAAAAAACCCGCCGGACTTGAATCCGGCGGGCATGGCAAAGACCCAAAAAAGCTTTAACGCTTGGAGTATTGGAAGCGCTTGCGGGCGCCCGGCTGGCCGTATTTCTTGCGCTCTTTCATGCGCGGATCACGGGTCAGCAGTCCCTCCTTTTTGAGGGTTGGCCGCAGCGTCGGGTCAAATTGCAGCAAAGCCCGGCTGATGCCATGGCGCACTGCGCCGGCTTGACCGGTCAGACCGCCACCGGTGACGTTGATGTACACGTCAAACTTGGACATGCTGTCGGTGACCGTCAGGGGGCGGGTGGCGTGAAGCCGCTGGTTTTCCGTGACGAAATAATTTTCAAACGGGCGGTTGTTGACGAGGATTTTGCCCGAACCAACCGCCAAACGCACGCGGGCCACGCTGGTCTTGCGGCGGCCGGTGCCTTTGAATTCCACGGGTTTGGTCTCAGTAACGGTGTCGCTCATGTTGCTTCGATGAAACTATGAAGGGTTGGAAAATCAAGATTCAACCGCCAGCGGTTCCGGTTTTTGGGCGGCATGGGGATGCTGCGGCCCGCGATACACTTTGAGTTTGGTCATCAACATGCGGCCCAGGCGGTTCTTGGGGACCATTCCCTTGACCGCATGCACGATCAACTGCTCCGGATGCCGCGCACGCATCTCCGCCACTGTGCGCCGCTTTTCACCACCACGCCAGCCGGAGTAGGTCATGTATTGTTTCTGGGTTTCCTTCTTGCCGGTGACCCGGACCTTCTCCGCATTGATGACCACTACAAAGGCTCCTGTGTCCATGTGGGGTGTGAACACCGGCTTGCTCTTTCCGCGCAGCAAATTGGCCACCTGGACCGCCAGACGGCCCAAAACCTTGCCGTCGGCATCCACTACGTGCCATTTGCGCTCGTTCAAATTCACTTTTGGCAAATACGTTTTCATCGAATCTCCCGATTCCAAAGAGCGGGAAAAGTACCAGACTCCCGCCATAAGTCAATACCCTGTCCGACATTTTTTTGGCTGCCGGGGTTGACTCAAGTTTGAGCTCGTCCCAAACGGCGCTTGCGCGGGGATATATTCCAAGGGTATGTTAGCCACTGCTGCCGGATGCAAAAAAGTTCCGGCGCATGCAAATCCATGAAAACCATGCTTGCCGGAATTCAACGCTGCTGGCTGATGGCCGCTTGCGTTGCGCTGTTTTGTTTGGGCAACCTCCTGGCCGCTGAATTGAGCGAAGCGGAAAAGGCTTGGGAGGAATTTCAACTTGCCAGCCGCACTCCGCCCACCCCCAAAGAATGGCGGACACAGCGGCCCACCAACGAGGAATACGCCCAGTACTTGGCAAAGGTCAAAGCCACTCTCGCCACGGCAGCGGACAAGGCGAAGGATTTTTACACCCGTTTTCCCAATGATCCCAATGCCGGGCGGGCACGGCGCAAGGAATACGAATTCCTGAATCGGTTGTATTCGATGGGACGAAAGGACTTGGAGCCGCGGCTGGTGGCCCTGGAAAAAGCGCGACTGGCCGAAACGGGCTTGTCCGAGGAGGATAGGTTCGAAATCCGCAGCAAACAAATTGAGCGCCGTGTGCACGCGTTGCAGGAGCAGGGGGCAGCCGCAATGACGGCCGAGATGGAAAAGGGGGCGCGCGAATTGCAGAAGGAGTTTCCCAACAATCCTGAAGTCTATGAGATGCTCTACGCCGTGGCGGTGCGCTCCGATGCGGAAAAGAGCCGGGAGGTGGCCCAGGAGCTGGTGAAGGATGCGCGCGCACCGCAAGCGGTGAAGGAGCGCTGCACCGGCTTGTTGAAGCGTATGGAGGCCCTGGGCAAACCGCTGGAATTGGAGTTCACCGCGGTGGATGGCCGGCAAATCAGAATTTCCGATTTCAAAGGCAAGGTGGTGTTGGTGGATTTCTGGGCCACGTGGTGCGGGCCGTGCATTGCAGAGCTGCCCAACGTCTTGAAAACTTACGAAGAGTTGCATCCCAAGGGATTCGAAATCGTGGGCATCAGCTTCGACGCCGATAAAGAGGCCCTTCTCAAATTTATCAAAGAAAAAAACATGCCCTGGCCGCAATACTTCGACGGCAAGGCGTGGGGCAACAAGTTTGGCCAGGAATTTGGCATCACGGCCATTCCCACCATGTGGCTCGTGGACAAGAAGGGCGTGCTGGTGGATATGAATGCGCGCGCTCAACTGGCCGAGAAGGTGCGCAAGCTGCTTGCGGAATAGCCCGCAGCGGTTACTTGGAATCAGTCCTTGGTGGATTCGGAATCGCTGAGCGGCGGTTCCCACTTCACGGTTGAAAAACCGAAAGCCGACAGAAATTCTGCGGTTTCTGCGGTCACCTGCACCCAATTCCGCGTGAAGGGCTGTTCAAAAGCCAGGTGCACTGCGCGCAATGCCAGTGGAAAGCGCTCCCGTGCCGCAGGTGTGGCGGGACGCCCCCCATAAAGTTCATCGCCGGTCACCGGACATCCCGCAGCCGCCAGGTGTACGCGGATTTGATGCGTGCGGCCGGTCACCGGACGTGCTTCCACCAAGGTGAAACGTGGATGGCTTGCCAGGACGCGAAAATGAGTCTCCGCCGGTTTGCCGTGGCGCGCATCCACACGCATACGATCGGGGCGTCCGGGGGACGGTGCGATTTTTTCGGTGGCCGTCCATTCGTTTTGGCGGGGCGGACGATCCACAACAGCCAGATAAACTTTGTGTATCCGCCGCTCCTCAAACAACGCGGTGTAAGGATCAAGAAGGTTGCGATGCTTGACCATCAGGACCAAACCGGTGGTTTCGGCATCCAAACGGTGAACAAAGCGAAGGAACTTGAGCTGACGGGCCCGCGCCCAGGGCGCGCCTGCGGCGATGGCGGCCATGAGAGCGGCAGTCAAATTGCGTGAGGTCCTGTCCCAATGTGCCGGGGCGAGCAACCAACCCGCGGGCTTGTCCAACACCAAGCATTGGCGGTCTTCATAAACCACCGGCAGGCGCAAACGCGCCCGGCCGCGTCCCAACTCAATCCAAGGCTCCCGAATCATACGCAAAAAAAGCAATCCCCTGTCTTGCGGCAGGGGATTGGATCAAAAAGTGTGGCCCGCATCGGGCTTACACCACCTTGTCCCACGGGGCGCGTTTGGCGCGGTCCAGCCACGTGTTGGCTTCGGGGTCGTTGATGAAGCGTTCCTTGACCGGGTCCCACTTCAAAGCGCGCTTGTTCCAATAAGCCAGATTGCCCAGGTGGCAGACAGTCACCGAACGGCAGCCTACTTCCACATCGCAAATCGGCTTCTCGCGGGTGCGCATACAGGTCAGAAAATCCCGCTGATGGTTGGAGCTGTTGTACAATTTGATGGGCAGGCTGCCCGGCTTGTAATCGGCGTCAATGCCCTCCGGCTCGGCCTTGAACCGGCCGCGGTCCACGCAAATCTTGCCCTTCTCGCCGACAAAGACCACGCCGAAGCCGTAACCTTGGAGGCCGCCGTGATACATCACGGTCCCATTGGCATACTTGTAAGTCAGGTGTTTGATGTCCTTGCCGTCGGGCGGAAGGATTTCCACCGGGCCGCTCTCGTCCATGCCCAGACCCCACTGGGCGATGTCGAAATGGTGTGCACCCCAGTCGGTCATCATGCCGCCGGAATATTCCCTGTAATTGCGCCACGAAGGGAAATGAGTGTGAGGACTCTCTTTTTTCACGCCGTTTTCCTCTTTGACGACACGGCGCGGGCTCAGGACGGAATTGTACGGCCGCATCGGCGCCGGCCCCAGCCACATGTCCCAATCCAAATCCGGTTCCATTGGTTCCTCCGGCAGGTCACACCATTTGGAGGGGCCGCCCACGGTAATATAAATCTCCTGAATTTTGCCGATGACACCGTTGCGGACCAGCTCGCAGGCCTTGAGGAATTCGCGTGAGGAGCGCTGCATGCTGCCGGTCTGGAAGACGCGCTGGTTTTTGCGTACTGCGTTCACCATGGCGCGGGCTTCCGCAATGGTGAGCGAAAGTGGCTTTTCGCAGTAAATGTCCTTTTTGGCATTGGCAGCGAGAATGACCTGAATGGCGTGCCAGTGATCGGGAGTGGCAATGCAGACGGCATCAATGTCCTTTCGCTCCAGCAGCTCCCGGAAATCCTTGTAAGCATCGCATCCCTTGTAGGTGCCCTGAGCGGCGTTTTTGGCGTACCGATCCTCCACCATTTTCTTGTGGTACTGGAGACGGAAGCCGTCGCAGTCATTCACCGCCACCACCTGCACCTCGGAGTTGCCGAGCCACCCGCCCAACAACCCGCGGCCCTGGGTGCCCATGCCGATGCAGCCCATGACAATTTTGTTGTTCGGGCTGGTTTCAGCAGACCAAATGTGTGACGGCAACAACAACGGGGCCGAGGCTGCCAGGGCGGAAGTACGCAGAAAATTGCGCCGGTTGAGTGACCAATGCTTGCTCATAAGGAATTATTATTGTTAACAAGGGTATTGACGCCCCAAAGCCCCCCTTCATTCAAGCAAAATATCCTGCTTTCGCCTTCCACTGTTTTGTTGCCAACCACCTTTGTCAGCAATGAAAGTCTTCGCCCAGCTTCAACACACCTGGACCATTTCCATTTTCAAAAGATGCGCCAGTTTTTCGAGCTTGGTGGCCAGATGCCCAACGCCGACGGCGCAGTGGTGCGCTGGTCCTTGTGCGTTCCATGATTCGATGAACTGCCGGGCGCCAATGCTGAAACGGTATCGGCTGTTGGTGTTGCCAATTTGGAGGATGGGACCGGGTACGGATTCGCCCTCGGCCACGAGCAGTTTCAAACCGCCGTCCTCGGCTTCCACCACCGACAATAAAGTAACGGGTCCGTGCCGGACACTCATCTCGACTGACAGCCCCCGCCCCACCTTGCCATGGTACACGCGCAGAGGGCGGACCTTGGTTTTACCTTGGGCAATGGCGATGTGCCCCGGACCGTCGTGGCCCATCAACACTACATCGTCCCGGTAGTCCACCGCGTAATATTCAGTGAAGGAACCCCCTGCCCCGAAGGTATCCATGATTTTCATGGCCTGCACATTTTTGACCTCATATTCCCCGGCCACCGGCACTCCGCGGGCTGTGAGGAGGGAGTTGCCCAGGATGATGGAACTGATGGTGTCCTCGTTTTCGGAATTGCCGCTGCCCATGTAATAATAAGCCAGCGAGCCGAGCTGGTGGCGCGTCACCAACTTGTCCAATGCCACGGAAGTCCGCGCTGCACGCTCCAATTCCGGTTTGGGACAGTCAGGCTCAATGTCAAAATGCCGGTAAAAGTCCGCGACTCGTTGACGGACTTGCGACGCCGTGACTTCCCGGCGCAAAGCGCTGAGCTCATCCACCTCCAGATGTTCAAAATGGCTGCCGAAACAGGCGCAATGCAGAGTCAAATCAGAGTTGATGTCCAGCATGCCCCCGTAATAATGGCCCATAAGGCCCACGCGGTTGTGGGCCATCACATGGGCCACGCGTGCAGCCTCGATCCACTCGTCCAACTGCTGCTCTACAACGGGATCACCCTCCAAAAGTCCGGTAACTTGATAAAGGCCAATGCCGGCGCGTTGGAACACGTTGACCAGCTCGGGCACCGGGCAGGATGAACACCATGCCAGCCATTCGCCAGTCATTACCGTGCGATCGCCCAACTCATTGAACCAATCGTAGTTGATGGCGTCCCCGGGCTGGAGGTTCAAAACAATCACCGGCACCCGCGCTCGTTGCACAACCGGCAGCACCGTCGACGATAGGGCGTAGGTGGTGACGTATAGGAAAATCAAATCCACATCCGCCTGGCGAAATTGGTGTCCCGCCGCCACGGCTTTCTCCGGTGTGTCCACCAACCCCAACGAAACAATCTCCACGCCGGGCCGCTGGAGCCGGTTTTCTACCCGCCGAAGGTAACCTTGAAGGCGGCGCTTGAGTCCCTTGAATTGCGGCCAATACGCAGCCAGACCAATGCCAAAAAGGCCAACCTTGAGCGGATAAGCAGGTTTCATGGGGGCGCTGGATGATGAATCGTTTTTGGCGTGACCGCGGGGCGGCTGTTGTCAATTTGTCATCAAGGGCAGTTTGATGCGAACACACCCGCCGGGTGAATCCGTTTCCACAGGCACTTCCAGCCGGCCGCGGTGTCCCTCAATGACCCTGCGGCAGACGGTCAGGCCCAGGCCCAAGCCTGTGGTGCGCGTGGTGAAAAACGGTTCATTCAACTTGGCCAGCGCTTCGGGCGAGAAGCCGGAGCCGTTGTCGCGCACCTCGATGTTGACCCACGGCCCCTCGGTGCCGGCAGACTCCAGCCGCGTGCGAATCCAGACTTCTGGATTTTGAGGGTTGGCTTGCAAGGCGTTGATCAACACCTCGGACAAGGCATCGCGGAGCGCCGACCGGTCTCCCTGCACAAACACGGGCTTGGCCAGGGGCTCGAAATGGATTTTGCGTGTGCGCGTCCCGCAATGTTGTTGGGCCTGCTGGCCGGCCTCGTTGAGCAAAGCTTCCAACGGGATGGACTCGCCCTGCTCCGGACGCTCGCGGGCCATTAATTTCATCTGCGCCACCAGACGGATGATCCGCCGCACACCATCGGACAATGCCTGGTCGAGAGAGCCGCGGAATTCGGGCTGGTCGTATTTCTCGCCCAACAACTGCTGATGAATGGAAATGGGCACCAGCGCGTTGCCAATTTCGTGCGACAAACGCGCCGAAATTTCCCGCAGCAGCCGCAGCCGCTCGTTTTCACGTTCCAATCGCTGCACCTGCTCGCTCTCGGTCAAATCATCCACAAGCAAGAGCACGGCGCTGGGCTGTGATTGATCTTCCTTGTAAAACGGCGTCAGGCTGACGCTGTACACTGCTCCGGGACGCTCCGGCGGATGGTAGCGGAACGGAGCGACGCCCGAGCCGGTTTTGAGGGCAAGGAAAACCTTGCTCCCGAGCATTTGCGGCAAATCGCTGAACTCAAAATCACTGGAGCGCGAACCGCTGGTGCGTTGGAAAAGGGTGCGAGCCTTTTTATTGGCTTGCAGAACGGTAAGGTCTCGCGCCACCACCACGCAGGCACTGTTCAACTGCTGCAAAATTTCGCTGACGATGGAGTGGTTGGCTGCCAGTTGCTCGTGCAACCAAATGTTGCGGATGGTCAAACCGAGCTCGCCCAGCAAGTGGTAAATCAGTTCCAATTCGTCATTGGACAGCGCCTCACCGGTGAGATGTCCGTCAAACACCGCCACGCCGATGAGCGAGTCGCGGTCCATCACCGGCACGGCGACCTGCACACCCAAAACCTCCATCTCCTTCAAAACTTCCGGGTCCTGCTGGGCTTCGGGTGATTCCTTGCGCAAGATGCGGCCGGTTCGGGCAATGAATCCGCCGGTGCCGCTGGCGAGCGAGAGTTGGAAATGGTCCAGTAATCCTCCCGGCAGTCCCACCGCGCCAGCGCTGCGCAGCGCTTCACGTTCCGCCGCTGCCATCGTCTGGCCAAACATCGCGGGCGGTGCGCGCAAGAATACTGCTGCACGGTTGATGCTCAGGTTCTCGCGCAAAAATTGGAGAAATTGGCGCATCAAGGCTTCGGCGCAAAGCGAGTGGGTCAACACCGCTGAAAAATCGCGCAACAGTTGCCAGGCGCGCACCTGCACGGTGTCCGGGGCCGGCGGTGGTGTAGGAGGTGTTGTCGGTTGTGGACGCGGCGGTGGCGGCGTTGAAACAGCGCGAGGGGCGGCGGAAACATTTTCTTCCAAAACGCGCTCCAAAACGGCATTTAACAATCGAGCCCGCACCGGCTTGACCAAAACATGGGAAACGCCGTTCAGATAAGCTTCTTCTTCAAAGGCCCAAGGCTGTTGGCTGCAATAAACGATGACGGCTACGCGCGGGAATTGTTGGCGGAGTTTTTCAATCTGCCACAGTCCCTGCACCTCGGCCACGTCGGCATCCACCACACACACTTCGGCCAGTCCGTGGCTCAGCAACGGAGCTGCCTCGGCCAAATCCGTGCGATGCACCACCCGATACCGTGTGGCGTCCAACGCTGCTTCGATTGCTTGGGCCAGGCTCGGGAGCTGGCCCACCACCAACAATGTCTTCATAATGTTTCCACCACCTTTTGCGGCCAATACGCTCTGCGATGCCCCACATGCCTGATGCGGCCAACTAAAAACCATCCCGGACTTCAAGGCAATCAGGAAAACTTGTTTTTTTCATCAGTCGCACCTTGGGGAGCCTCAGATCAAGGCCCTTTCCAAACTCAAGGGATCATGGCGCCGACAACCGGATGCGATACAAATCATAACCCACCTCACGGACGGCCCTAATCGTCTCCGGATACGGCGTGTCGCATATATCCACCAGACCTATCTGATAATTTTCCCCGTCAAAGCGGCCCGTTGTCGCCTGGTCCCGGTATTGAAACCAGTGCGTCCCCACGATTTGCGGGTTGCGCAGCGCGCCCCGGACGTATTCGGCGTATTTTCGGGCGCGGTCTTCCTGATTGGCCGTGGGCCGCAGGCCGGTGTGAAACATGCCCCTATCCAAGGCCCCGAAATGGAATTCACCGATGATGGTCGGCCGGTCCAGATTCCCCGGTAATCGGTGGTTGGCCACGCTGTAATCATAACGGTTATAACTCACCACATCGCAGTATTTGGCCGCCGCCATCGCCGCAGCGTCATTGACCCACGCAAAACGGCAGCCCAAATAAAGCTGGTTGGGGGCCACCTCTTTGAGGGCATCACGAATCACCCGGAAATACGTCTCGGCAAACCGGGTGTAAAACGCTCGCAGGTCTGCACCGGCGGCCTTGAGGTTGGGCCGGTTGGTGCTCCGGCGCAAATCGTCCCAAGTGGCGTAGGTGGTTTGCCAGGCCGCATTCAATTTCGCGATGTCGCCGTATTTGGTCTGCAAGTCCTCCAAAAAAGCCTTTTTGGCCGCCTGCTCCGGTGGGGATTGCAACGCAGCCACCGCCAGGGAGGTGTCATCGCCCCAGCTCAATTCATTGTGCACAAAAAACCCGATGCACCAAGGGTCGCCCACTGCCCGGCCCCGCTGGCGTTCGACTGCGGAGCGGATGCCGCGGGCAAACTCCGGATCAAACACATCTGGAAACTTGCCCCAATAGCCGGTGCTGCCTTCCACCATCTTGGAGCGAAAACTCAAGTTGGCCGTGTACGGTGTCCGGCGCATTTCATAGATGGCGGCATCGGACCAGTTGGCGATGGTGTTCATGCCCCAACTGCGCAGCCGGCGGTGGCTGACATCGGCATGGACTTGCGGCCAGGATTCTCCATATTTGAGGAGCAGGTTGGCCTGTGCAAAGTCAAAGGTCCGAAAGCGCGGTTTATCTTGGTAATAACCATGAGGCGCCGATCCGCCCGAGCCGTAGAAACGTCCCGCCGGACTGTCCGCTGGCGGTAATTGCCGGAAGTAATGCTCGCGGTCGCTGATGGGTGTGGGTGAGCTGGGCGTCACACAGTCCACACCGTGGGACCAAAAGAGACGCCCCTCCGGGTCCACCAACCACCACTTGCCCTGGTACTTTTCAACGCGGAAGAAACCGGTGGCCTTGAGCTGCGGCCCGCCGGTGTAACCGCCGTATTGATTGCGCTGCGTTGGCCCCGGAAATTTGGCCAGCTCCGCCTCCTCCGCCTTGGCACGTGAGGCCAGCTCGGCAACCGAATGGATTTTCCCCGGCCAGTCCGCATGAATGAACTGGCCAAACTCATCAATGAACGGAATAAAAGTTTTGGCGTCCAACGTGGTCACACCGCCGACAGCCCGGATTTGGGTTACCTCAAATCGGTGCGGCGTTTTGGGATTGCCCGCGAACAACAGGATTTGTGTCACGTTGGCGGGATTGAGCCGTTCGTTTTGGCCGGGCGCCCCGCGCATGCCAATCAATTCCAACGGCGCCGACAACCGCCACGGTGTGGTACTCAGCGCCACGGTTAAAACGCCCGAGGCTCCCGGCTCAAGTCGCAAGGAACCATTGGCGCAATTGGTCCGGCCATCGGCGCCGGGGTTATCCACCCGGCAATGGATTGTCACATTGCTTGTTCCAGTGTTTTTCAAAAAAACTTCGACCGACCGATACCGGCTCAAGTCCCAGCGTTCCCGGGGCGCCTTGAGAGTGACGCCGGGATAGGGGTGCTTGGTGCCGGTTTCCACCAAAAGGGCGCGGCCTCCTTGCGGAGTTGCCTGAGCATCGGTCGTTTGTATCAGGGTGGTATTGAAAGGACGGCTGAAATCCCACAAGACTTGAGGGGGTGGCTCTGCTGCCGCCCGCCCGGTTTCGGGGCACATCAACGCCGCGATGGCACAAAGAAACAACCAAAAGCAACGTGGATTGGTCATGACACGGGAGCTTATACCATCCACCACATCTATCCAGTTAAAACCGCCAAGGAATGTCCGGCAATTAAACTTTTCCCGGCCATTTTGCACAAGAAGCAACAAAGCCAGTATGGCAGGCGACGCAGTGTGTTTGGCCTGGAGGGACGGCTTCCACGCCGTCCACCCAGGAAAGACAGTATGGCAGGCGACGCAGTATTAGGCGATCTACCAAAGTGTCTGGGGCAGAGTGGGCTCGAAAGTTTATTGCCCAAGGGCGTCTTGAAGTTGCCAGTCTCTCATGGTAAGTTGACTCTGCACCTCAACCGGGGGCGTACTGGATTCGACCTGGTCGAGACGCCGGAAGCGGCATGCCGAGGATGATCCGTTGGCCTCGTTAATCACCGGATCAAAAACATTAAGTGCCAACGAAGAATTGGCCCTCGCGGCCTAATTAGCCGCGACGTTCCCCGCTGGACGCCTGCTACGGCGGAGGAACGCCACAGCAGGCATGGGTTGTGGCGGTGCCGGCGCACCCCAGCCCGAGACATCTCTGCCGGCTATGACGGCGGTAGGTGGCCGAAAGCCCACCCGCCGGAAGAAAATCTCTTTCGGCTAAGCATGTAGTCGCAACCGGGGAATCGGTCAGGGACGCGGGTTCAACTCCCGCCGCCTCCACCAACTTAATCCTTTCATTTACAAGGGTTTACGGTTTTTTAAGGCTGATAACTCCATTAAGAATTCCGATGGTCTATATCGAACTAAAATAAATATTGACTTTATAAAAGTCTTCTTTTTATAAAGTCATATGTATGTTTAGTCGTTGGATTGAGCCTAACCTTGCCAACATGCTGTCTGCACCGTTTGTTCAATTGATATTCGGTGCGCGGCAGACGGGAAAGTCCACTTTGCTTAAAAAGCTCATTTCCAAGGCTTCCATATGGCTTGATTTTTCCGAGCCCCGTCAGCGGTCGGAGTACCTGCGCGACCCCGGTTTGCTCGTCGAGCGTTGCAAAGCATTGCCCCTGTCCGAGGAGGCCCACGTTGTTGTGGTGGACGAGGCGCAAGCGGTGCCGGGCATCTTTGATGCTGTGCAGCATCTCTACGATTTGGACAAACGCCGCTGGCAGTTTGTAATGTGCGGCAGTTCAGCGCGGAAACTGCGAAAAACGGCCGCAAATTTGCTGCCGGGGCGGACACTGTTGCATCACGTGTATCCCTTGGTTTTGCCAGAGCGGCCATTACCGGAATCCGCGAGTCTGAATGAAAAGCTGGAGTCTCCATTGCCGCTGCCACCGGTGAAGCCAACTGCGGAGTGCCCCTTATTTCCGGCGACAGATTTGGTCGAGCGCATGACTTTTGGAGAATTACCGGCGGTGGCAACCGCTCCCCCACAATACCGGGCTGACATATTGAAGGCTTATTGCATGGTTTATTTGGAAGAAGAACTGCGCCGTGAAGCCCTTATCAAAGACTGGGCGGCGTTTTCGCGTTTTCTGTCGCTGGCAGCGGTAGAGTCAGGGCAAATCATGAATTACGCAAAAATTTCCAAGGAAGCGGGTGTTTCGCTGCCAACAATAAAAAGCTACTACCAATTGCTAGAGGACATGTTTATTGCTTTTCGCGTGCCCGGCTTTTCCAGGAGCCGGCGCAAGAACGTGCTATCCACCGACCGTTTTTATTTCTTTGATCTGGGAGTTCGCCATGCGGCGGCAGAAGTGGCGCTGGACACTGCTACTGTGCTGGCGAATCCTGGTCCCCTGTTCGAGCAGTGGGTGGGAATTGAGTTGTGGAAACGTTTGAAGTACCTGGGCAACGGCCGGCTGCATTACCTCCGCACCAAAGGAGGAGCCGAAGTGGACTTCATTATCGAGTGCAACAACACGCTCACGCCTGTGGAGGTCAAATGGACGGAGCGGCCGACCTTGCAGGATGCTCGACACTTGCTGGGCTTTCTAAAGGAACATCCAGCCGAAGCAAGAGAGGGATTCATTATTTGCCGTTGCAGTCATCCCCTGCGATTGCATGACAAAATCCTGGCCCTGCCATGGTTTTGCCTTTGAGTAAAGTCAGATTGCCACTCTTGAAGGCACAAGGTTTGCTGTTTAAATGCAACTATTCCTGCTTAATCTGGACTTTTGGCATTGCCAAGCGGGCGGGATGGGCTTATTCATCAGGATGATGTCACGGACATGACGCGCCTGACATACACCATATATGGCGGATCAGAAAAAACGAGACCCCAACCAGTTGGATTTGGGCATTCCAGTGCCCCCTTCGGCCGATGCGGAGGGACACATCGTCCCTGCCGATACGGCTTCGCCAGCTTCAGCTAAGAAAGGTCCAACAAATGGTAATGGGAACAACCGGGGGGACACCACGGGCGCCATGAACGGCAATGGGAATGGCAACGGTGGGGCCCATGTGCAGGCAGAAACCGATGCGGCTGTGTTGCAGCATCGGCCTTTTGATCCCAAGCGCATCGAGTTGCCTTTGCATCGGCGGGTGGACAACGGGTTTTTGCAATACGCCTCGTATGTCATCCGGGATCGTGCCATTCCGCATTTGGCGGATGGTTTGAAACCGGTGCAGCGGCGCATCCTCTGGGCCATGCATCTGACCGATGATGGCCGCTTCACCAAGGTGGCGAATGTGGTGGGTGACACGATGAAGTTTCATCCGCACGGGGATGCCGCGATTGGCGAAGCACTGGTGGTGCTGGCCAACAAGCGCTACCTCATCGAGGGGCAGGGCAATTTTGGAAATCTTTACACCGGCGATCCAGCCGCCGCTCCGCGCTATATTGAGTGCCGATTGACGGAGCTGGCACGCACCGAGTTGTTCAATGATGACATCACCCCTTTGGTGCCGAGTTACGACGGCCGCAATCAAGAGCCGGTGACCCTGCCTTCAAAGCTGCCGCTGACTTTGATGTTGGGGGCCGAGGGCATCGCTGTGGGATTGTCCGCCCGCATCCTGCCACACAATTTTCCGGAGTTGTTGCAGGCGCAAATTGCCATCCTGAAAAAGCAGCCGTTCAAGCTGCTGCCCGATTTCCCCACCGGCGGCTTGATGGATGCGCGCGATTATCAGGACGGACTGGGAAGCGTGAAAGTGCGCGCCCGAATCAAAATCAAGGATGAGTCCACCGTCCTCATCAAGGAAATCCCGCCCACCACCACCACCGAATCTCTGATTGCGTCCATCGAAAACGCTACGCGCAAGGGAAAGTTGAAGGTCAAATCGGTGACAGATTTTACCTCTGAGGAAGTCGAAATCGAGGTGAAATGCCCGCAGGGAGTCAGCGCCGAAAAATTGGTGGATGCGCTCTACGCGTTCACCGATTGCGAAATCACACTGGCCAGCCGCATCATTGTGATCAAAGACAACCGCCCGGTGGAGATGACCGCCAGCGATGTCTTGCGCGAAAACACGGCGCAACTGGTGGACATTTTGCGCCGCGAGCTGGAGTTGAAAAAGGGCCGCTTGCAGGATGAACTGCATTTCCGCACGCTGGAGCGGATTTTTATTGAGGAGCGGATTTACAAGAAAATTGAAAAGTGCCGCACGAATGAGGCGGTGTTTGCCGCGGTGCGCGAGGGTTTTGAGCCTTTCAAAGCCGAGCTGGCCCGGCCGCTGAGCGATGCGGACATCGAGCGGCTGCTGGGGGTGCGCATCCGGCGTATTTCTCTTTTTGACATTGAACAGCACCGCCAGGAGATGACCCGTTTGAAAGGGGAATTGAAGGAGACGGAGAAACACCTGAAAAACGTCGTCAAATACGCCATCGCCCATCTTGAAGGCTTGTTGGAAAAGTACGGCCCACAGTACCCGCGGCTGACACGCAGCAGCCGGTTCGATGAAGTGGACACGCGGGAAGCTGCGTTCAAGGCATTCAAGGTGGCTTATGACCGGGAATCGGGCTACATCGGCTTCAAGGTGTCCGGTGAAGAGTTCAAGGTGGATTGCACGCGGTTTGATCGCATCCTGCTCGTGTTCAAAGACGGCCACTACAAGCTCATCGAGCTGCCGGAGAAATTATTTGTGGGGCCCGACCTTGTGTACGCCGGCCTGCCGGAGCGGGAGCGCGTCTTCACCATGGCCTACACCACACGCGAGGCCACCTACCTCAAGCGCTTCACGTTTGGCGGAATGATTCTCAACAAGGATTACCAATGCGTGCCGGAGAAGGGTCGCATTGTGTTTTTTGAGCCGGACACGCCGGAGCAGTTGTACATCCGCTACAAACCGGCCCCCTACCAAAAGGTGAATCAACAGACTTGCAATCCGGCTGAAGTGGACGTCAAAAATCCCAAGACCCGCGGGCGTCAGATCAGCATCAAGGAAGTCAGTTCCATTACCAGCAAACCCACGCGCGGTTGGGACCCCGACGCGCCCACCACCCGTGTGGTGTTTGCCTGAGGGCTCCATGAAAGACCCTTTGGACCAACACTGCCACGAGATCAACCGCTGCAATCAGCGCGGGGGGCGCATGCTCTCCATTGTGGACTTGTTGGAGGCGGGCACCTTCAGCGCCGATCTTGCCGCCTACTGCCTGGCCGCCATCAGCCGGGGCGCTTCTTTCATGGTGGGCGCGCTGCCCGGGGGGGCTGGCAAAACCACGGTCATGGGAGCCCTCTTGAATTTTGTGCCGCCTGGGGTCCAACTGTATGCCGCCGACAGCTTGCCCACGATTGAATGGGCCGCCAAGTTCAACCGCAAGCGAAGTTGCTACATCTGTCATGAAATAGGCACCGGCCATTACTTCGGTTATTTGTGGGGGCAACCGCTGCGGGCTTACTTTGACTTGATGCGGAGCGGGCACATCCTTGCCACCAACCTTCACGCCGAATCTTTGGAAGATGCGCACCGGCAAATTTGCGATGAAAACCAGGTGCCTTTGGTGTTGTTCCGGAAAATGAACCTGGTGCTGTTCATCGAATTTGCCGGTGGCTGGCATGGACGGCGCGTCATCAGCCAGCTTTGGGAAAGCGACGGCTTGCAGGAACACCAACTTCTCTACGACGGTGATAAACTTCGGCTGCGCGAAAGCCGCCTGGTGTCGGTGGAAGCCATGACTGCGGCCCATGCTCTGCTGCAATTGGTTTTGGATGCCGGCGTGCGGGACATCCGCTCCGTCCGACAGCTGCTTCTCAAGCCCATTGAATGGCCGTCGTCATCGGCTGCTTCTCAAAATGCTGCCTCCTGAAAATCCTCAAGCCGAAGAGGCGCGACGTGCACGCCGCCTGTTGTGGTGGGTTATTGGAGTGGTTCTCCTCTTCAACCTCGGCCTCTTGTTTTACATCTTTTGGCCGCGGTGACTTCAAGGGCTTCAACCTTTGGCTGCGTACAACCCCTGGCGACGGGCCATTTGTGCAAAAACGCCGTCCAGAGCAAGCAGCTCTGCAAAGGTGCCACGCTCGATAATCCGGCCCTTTTCCAACACGATAATCTGGTCCATCTTCTGCAAGGTGGACAAGCGGTGGGCCACGCAAATGACCGTCCGGTTTTCCTCCAGCCGGTCAATGGCGGCCTGAACCTCGGCTTCCGCCTGCGCATCCAAAGCAGCCGTCGCTTCGTCGAGGACCAGGATGGGCGCATTGCGGATGAAAGCGCGGGCGATGCAAATGCGCTGTCGCTGGCCGGCGCTCAATTCCACTCCACGCTCGCCCACTGGTGAATCATACCCTTGTGGCTTGGCCATGATGAAATCATGGGCATAGGCCATGCGTGCGGCGCGTTCGATTTCCTCGCGAGTGGCGCCGGGTTTTCCACAAGCAATATTCTCCGCAATGGTCCCGTCAAACAAAACAACTTCCTGGCTGACCAACGCCATCTGACGGCGCAACGATGCGCTGTCCAGTTCCCGCAAATCCACTCCGTCGAATCTCACGCTGCCATGCTGCGGATCGTAGAAGCGGAAGACCAAATTGACCAGGGTGCTTTTACCACAACCGCTCTCGCCCGCTATGCCGAGCTTCATGCCTTTGGGAATTGTCAGATCAATGTCCTGCAACACGGGCTGATCATGATAAGCAAAACTGACGTGCTCGAAGGTGATGCTGCGGGAAAAGGCAGGAGTCGGTCGCGGCTGGGCAGGCTCGCGGACGGTGGGTTTCTCGGCGAATATCTGCAACAGTCGTTGCACGCCCACGCTACCCTGCGCGAAATACATCGGCACGTTGGCGAGCCGCTTGATCGGGGTGAACATCACCGCCACGCCGGTGAAAAAGCCCACCAAATCCGGCACTGCCACCTGCCTGTAAAACACCACCACGATGAGCAATCCCAGCCCCAGCATCCCTATCACTTCCATCAAAGGGTTCACCAATTCCTTGGCCTGCACGTTTTTCATGCTGTGATGGACTGACTGCCGGATGTACTCCCGATAGCGGCGGCTTTGTTCCCCCTCAAGTCCGAAGGCTTTGACTACGCGAATGGCACTCAAGGCCTCGACGAGGAGATTGGCTTGGGAAACGGTGGCCTGTACCAACCGCTGCATGGCCCGGCGGACTTTACGCCCCAAAATCACCAACGGCACCACACACAACGGCAAAAACACCACCGCCAGGAGTGTCAGCGGCGCATTCACCAACAACAGCGCCACAAAAACCACAGCAATGGTGAAGGGTTCCTTCACCAAATCATTAAAGCCATTAGTCATGCACCGCTGCAGCGCAGCCGTGTCGCTGTTGATGCGTGTCAACAAATCCCCCAATGTGGAGCGGTTGAAAAAATCGAGCGAGAGGGTGTAGAGCTTTTCCAACAACTGCACCCGCACATCGGCGATGAACCTTTCCCCCACCCAATTATTGCAGTAGGTGGCCAGATAACCCAGATAGCGGCTCACCGCCACCATCACCGGCAAAATCAACAGGCCGCCCAGCATCTGCCGCCAATCCGGCTGCCGTCCTGCTTTGGGCAACCAGGGGTCCAAAGTGGATTGCACCTGCTCTGAAACACGGGGCAGCCATCCCACTTTCACCAAGGCTGGAGTTCCCGTCGCACGCGCTTTTTCCTCGGCCCGCCGTGCTGCATAAGCGGGGTCCATTCGCTCAAACAAGGTGCGCGACACCCAGACAAAACTCGCATTGGTCAGGCCGAAACCGATGGCCAGCAAGATGCCCATGAGCAAGCGTGGCCAGTACTTTCGCAAGTACGGCCAGCCAAAACGTAAAACAGTCCAGATGTGGCTCATGACGACGTTTCCCGCCAACGCGCCGCCAACATAGCCGGTTTTGCCGCAACGCGTCGAGAGCGAACACGCCCCCCACATGCTCCGAAGAGGAAGGGGAGATGCCGGCCATGCATTTCGCTTTCGGCATTTTTTTTTGTGACAGTAGTTGGCATCGGGAGCATATTGAAAAAGTCTCCTATGAAGATCGTTGGAAAATTGATCGCACTCATTGTGGGGTTGTTCTTTTACGCCGCCATCCAATTGCCGGCGGCAGCGCCCTTGCCCAACTTTGTTGTCATTCTGGTGGACGATTGGGGATGGACGGATGCCGCCTGCTACGGCAGCCGTTTTTACCAAACCCCAAATATTGACCGGCTGGCGAGCGAAGGCATGCGCTTCACTCAGGCGTATGCAGCTTGCACGGTTTGCTCGCCCACCCGCGCGGCGCTTTTGACGGGAAAATATCCGGCGCGCCTGCATGTGACGGATTGGATTGCCGGACACAAACGGCCGTATGCAAAACTCAAGCCGCCAGCCTGGACCATGTTTCTACCCCATGAAGAAATTACCATTGCTGAAGCTCTCAAGCCTTTGGGCTACGCCACAGCAAGCATTGGCAAATGGCACTTGGGCGGGACAAACTACTATCCACAGACGCACGGATTCGATGTCAACTTGGGCGGCACAGACCGCGGCCAGCCACCGAGTTACTTTGCGCCCTACAAAATTGCCACCTTGCCTGAAGGCCCGGCGGGCGAGTATTTGACCGACCGCGAATCCGTGGAGGCCTGCCGGTTTATCGAGCAGAACCAGTCCCGCCCCTTCTTCCTGTATCTGCCGCATCATGCGGTGCACACGCCGATTCAGGCCAAAGCCGAGGTGCGTGAGAAATACCTTGCGCGCAGGACGCCGGATTCGCTGCAGACCAATGCCGCGTATGCGGCGATGGTGGAGAGCGTGGACGACAGCGTGGGCCGCATCATGAATAAATTGAAAGAACTCAAGCTGGAACGACGCACCGTGGTGATTTTGACCTCCGACAATGGCGGGCTCAAACCGGTGACGGATAACTCACCGTTGCGCGCGGGCAAAGGCTCGGCCTACGAAGGCGGCGTGAGGGTTATCGCCATCGTCAAATGGCCTGGAGTCACCCGGCCTGGCAGCGTCAATGACACCCCGATCATCACAATGGATTTTTATCCCACCATCCTTGAAATGGCCGGCACAGCGCCGCGTCCGGGGCAGATTGTGGACGGTGAAAGTTTGACACCGCTGTTGCGCGGCACCGGCGGGCTCAAGCGCACGGCCTTGTTTTGGCATTATCCGCATTATCACCCGGGCGGCGCCACGCCGTACAGTGCCATACGTGAAGGGAATTTCCGGCTGATTGAGTTTTTCGAGGACCAGCATGTAGAACTGTACGATTTGAAAAACGACATCGGCGAAAAGCAAAACCTGGCATCATCGCTGCCGGAGGTGACGGCGCGATTGCGGGCGCGGCTGGAGGCCTGGCGGCGTGATGTAGGCGCCCAACTGCCGGAGCCAAATCCCGATTATGCGCCGGAAAAAGATCGTTTCGGCGCTGCGCCACCCGCCCGCAGCGGCGCTGCAGGAAAAGAGGGCGCCCGGCCTCAGTAGCGCGCGAATTTCCTCCGGTAGGCCAGGGGGGTTATCCCTTTTTCCGCGCGGAAATACCGGGCAAAGTGTTCCTGCCCGACAAACCCCATGGCCTCGGCAATCTGGCTGATGGGCTGGTTGGTTTCTTCCAACAACCGGCAGATGCGCTCGACGCGCACGCGGGCAATTTCGCGGCGGATGGAGCGGTCGAGGAGGGCACGGAACTGCTTCTCCAGAGCGCGGCGCGACATGCCGGAAGCGCGTGCGACTTCGGTGACCGTGAGCGGCACATCTGCGTGAGTGCGGATGTATCGGAGCGCAGCAGCCACCCGCACGTCTTGCACGGCCAAAATATCGGTGGATTGACGCGTCACCACTCCAACCGCTCGGGCCACGATGCGCATGGCCGGCGGGCTTTGGCCACGCATGAGACGGTCCAAAAGTTGGGCGCTTTCATAACCGGCCCGCTCAAAATTGACGGCTACCGAGCTCATGGGCGGCGAGCTTAATTCACAGACCAACTCGTCATTATCCACGCCAAGGACGGCCACCTCGTCAGGGAGTCGCAGCCCGGCAATTTTGGCAGCTTCAATGACTTGTTGCCCGTGATCGTCGTTGCAGGCCATCACTCCCAGCGGGTGGGGAAGGCTTGCCAGCCATCGGGCCAGCGCCTGACGTTCCTCTTCACTGGAGATACCGGGCGGGGTCCGGTATTGGTGCGTTTCCAATCCCGCCTCGGCCACCCGGGCCGTGAAACTCGCCGCACGTTCCTCGGACCAAGGCACGCCTGCCAAACCATAAAACGCGATGTTTTTTAAACCACAATTTAACAGGTGCTCCGCTCCCAGGCGTCCGATGGTTTCGGAATCCGAAACCAGGTTGACCACGCCGGGGATTTCCTGGCGGCTGTGCCCCACCACCACCAACGGCACGTGGTACTCCAAGGCCTCGTCCACGCGGTCCACGTCGCGCATGATGATCCCCTCGGCCTGAAAGGCACGGAGATGCGGCCAAGCCTTCTCCAGGCCGCCGGTTTCCCAGTGGCACAGCCAGCGTCCATGGTGCCGTGCGAATCCTGCGATACCGCGCAAAAGACTCCGGCCCGAGGCGCGGGAAGACTCAATCAACAACAACACCCGGTACAGATGCGGCATGGGGTTAGTCGTCGGTGGAAGAACCGTTTTCCGGAAAAGCAGGTGAAGAGTCGGTGTCGGCGGGCGTGGATGCCAGGGGTACGGTCACCACAATGGTGGTGCCGCGCCCCCGCCGGCTGGCAATGGCAAAGCGCCCGCCCAAGGCTACGGCCCGTTCGCGCATGCTCAACAAACCCAGGCCCTGCGTACGCCTCATGGTTTGCGGGGGCAGTCCCTTGCCGTTGTCACGCACCCGCAAAATCACTTTCTGGTTTTCCTGGGTGAGACTTACCCGGACACGTGTGGCTTGCGCGTGGCGGATGATGTTGGTGAGGGACTCCTGACAAATACGGAACAAGGCAGTGGCAATGCGAGAGTCCAGATGCTCAAGGCCTTCATCGCAATGCACCTGGCAGGGAATGCCGGTTCGGCGTTCGAATTCTTGGGTCTGCCATTCAATCGCGGCCGGCAGGCCAAGGTCATCCAATACACCCGGCCGCAATTCGCTTGATATTCGGCGGACTGATTGGATGGTCTGGTCCATGACATTCATCATATCGGCCAGGCGGGCTTCGACCGCGGCGGGGTCTTTTTGAAAATTGCGCATCAACCAGGCCAAATCCAGTTTGAGGCTGGTCAGGCATTGGCCCAGGTCGTCATGAATTTCACGGGCGATTTGGCGTCGTTCCTCCTCACGTACCATTTCCAGGCGTTCGGCCAGCATGCGGAGCTGTTTGCGCGATTCGTGAATGGCCTTTTCGGCGCGTTTGCGCTCGGTGATGTCCAGCGCAAGTGAAAGAATATGGGGTTCGCCTGCAAAATCCACCGGCGCGGCGGAAATCAAACAGTCCATGCGCCCGTGCTTCAATCGGACGCCCACCTCCATGTTACGCACGATTTCGCCGCGGTGGAGCGGCGCGGTAAGTCGCTCCCGCATACCCGGCTCCTCGTAAAGGTTCAATTCAATGGTGGTTTTACCGATGACTTCCTCACGAGTGAATCCGAGGCAGCGCAGGAAATAATCATTGGCGTTGACAATCAAACCATCCCGCAACCGGCTCACCAGCATGAGAATGGGACTCAAATGGAAGACGCGTGAAAACCTTTCCTCCGAACGCCTCAATTCTTCCTCGGCCAGCTTGCGCTGAGTGATGTCCAGGATGCTGCACAGGATGCCAATGATTTCCCCGCTGCCGGAGCGCAGGGGAGCGATGGTGACTTGATGCCAACCGCGGCGGCCGGTGGAGGGAACCAAAAAAGCAGCGTCCCCGCCTTCGTAGGTCTTACCCTCCAGTGCCTGCCGCAGCAAATCGTCGGGTGTTCTTTCCCCGGAAACCCAAATCATGGAATGCAGGTACTGACCCATGGCCTGGGCGGTGGTAATGCCGGTCATGCGTTCCAGATATGGATTCCACAAACGGCAGCGTAATTCGCAGTCAAAGACGGCCAGTCCGCTGGCAGCGGTCTGAACGATGGCGCGATTGAAGTTTTCCGAGGTGCGCAACGCCTCTTCGGCCAGGTGGCGTTCGAGCACGTTGGCAAGGACCTCGGAAAAAAGACGAAGCACGCCTTCATGCTGCGGGCCCCAGCGTACGGTGCCGGTCACGTCATCAACACCAATGAAACCGCTGAAACGTCCCTGCACGGGCACAGCCACCATCAACAGCGAGGTGATGTTTTGCGCTTGAAGGAGTTCCTGCTCGCGCCGGGCCTCCGGCGGCATGTGGGCCACATCCGGGATGTGCAACACCCCTTGGCGGCTGACCAGGTCCACGCTCCAACGGATGGAAGAAACAGGTATGTTTTGCAGGTTCTGGATTTCCGGCCGCACGCCGTCGGCACACCATTCATGGGTGTTGGAGATGAATTGGCCATCGGGACTCAACCGGAACAAATACGCCCGGCTGGCCTGGCAGAAATTCCCCAAATCCGCCAGCGACTGCTGGATGGCCTGGTCAAGGTTGCAGGGGCCTACAAAACGTGCCGAGATGGCCAGCAAGGTGCTCTCGAATTCCAGACGTTGCATCAAGGCACGCTCCGCCTGCACGCGGCCGGTGACATCCAACATCACACCCAGACAGTGGGGCATCCCCTCACCGGTGTCGGGTATCGGCAAAATACGTGTGTCAAAGACGCGGCCCTGCCATTCGTGTCGCAAAGAGACACGTTCACCCCTCAACGCCCGTCGGCATGCGGCTGCGAGTTCGGCCTGCTCCTGAATCACGGTGAAGATGGAAATGCCGGTGACTTGGCGGGGTTGCAAACCCAGTGATGGAAGCACGGACCCCTCCGCCGTTTGAATCACCCCTTCGGCGTCCATGGCCCAGAGGAATATGGGGGCATGGTCCAGCAAGGTCTGGAGCTGGCGCCGCTGCTGCTCCAGTTGCATCTCCATTTTTTTGCGCGGGGTGACATCCCTTCCAAACACCGCCACATAAATCACCCGGCCATTTGGACCGCGCACTGGATAAAAAGACGCTTCGTAGTACAACCCGCCAAAGGCGCCTTCGACGGTTTTGGCTTCGCCGGTTGATGTCAGCGTTTGCAGCAATTCCTCCATGGCCGGCACCATTTCCGGCGGCAGAAAATCGGCAAGGCGCCGCCCGACCAGTTCCGAGGGTGCATCGCCCATCCGCATGGCAGCCACAGGATTGGCCAATACCACGCGGCCTTCCTCGTCCAGGAGGAGGATGCTCTCACCGGCGCCCTCCAAGACCGCTCGCAACCGGCTCTGAAATTCCAGCAGCTCGGTCAGAAGCTGATCGCGGTCTGCCTCGGCTTTTTTGCGCTCGGTGATGTCCCGGCTGAAGCACGCGAGGCAACAAGCATTTCCGTACGGGTCCAGGATCGGTGTAAACCTGTGCTCCAGCCACCTGCCGGCGCGTTGATCTTCGAAAAAAACCGAAGTGCCGGTCTGCATGGCTCGTTCGCCCCATTGATAACGCAAGCGCGCCACTTCCGGCGGCAGGAAATCGGCAATATCCCGCCCCATGAGGTCTGCCACCGATACTCCGACCCGTTCGGCGGCAGTGCGGTTGGCCATGAGCACCCGTCCTTGGCGGTCGAGCAAGAGAATGCTCTCGCGGGCAGCATTCAACAACATGATCAATTGTTGCTGCCCCGTAACCTCGCCCCGTGACTGGCCGATTTCACAAGGAGCGGCTGTGCAGCTCCTTTGATCGGAAATGGCCACAGGTTGATATGCCGGTCCATCTTCGCGCAACAAGACGGTGGTATCTTCGGCCATCGGCATTTCGCGCAATTGCAGCAGCACCCGGGTTTCGTCTCCCTCCGCCGGCGAGACCGGCCGGACCCAAACCGCAAACCATGCTGTGGCGTGGGAGCGGGTGAAGTCCAGACACAGATAGGGCAAGCGTTGGGGTTGCCCGGTAAAAGCCTGCAAAACCAGGGCGCGCAACGCCCCGACGTGCTCACCTTTGAGCAGGTCAGACAGGGTATGTCCCACGATGCCCCGCGGTGTAAAACCCGCCAGACGCGCAAAGGTGGCGTTGCTCCACAGCACCTTCAGATGCCGGTCCACCAACACCAGACGGTCCCCCAGACTCTCCAGCACATATTGACACATTTCCGGTGTTAATCCGGGAAAGGGGGATTCCAAAGGCTGGCCTTCTGTGGGTTGGGAACTCATGATAACTTCATTAATTTCTGCAAAGCCAGGGCGCACAAACCGGCTTGCCTCCCGCTGCGGCACACCTTGTGACAACCGTTGTTCAATCGCAGAGCACGACGCATACTTTTCAAAACAGACTGCCCTGCTTGGCGGAGGGCTTGAGGCCCAACCGTTTCATGGCGAGCTCGGTGATGACCCGCCCTTGGGGGGTACGGTGAAGGTAACCCTCCATGATGAGGTACGGTTCATAGACTTCCTCCAAGGTGTCCGGCTCTTCGCCCACTGCAACGGCGAGGGAATTGATGCCCACGGGGCCGCCCCCAAACTTGACCATGATGGTTTCCAGGATGCGCTTGTCCATTTCATCCAAACCGTAGGCGTCAATTTCCAACATGGCGAGCGCCTGGTCTGCGACGGCCGCAGTAATCCGCCCGTCCCCGCGCACTTGCGCATAATCACGCACGCGCCGCAACAAATTGTTGGCGATGCGCGGCGTGCCGCGGCTGCGCCGGGCGATTTCCATGGCACCCTCCGGTTCCATGGGAACGTTGAGCAACCTCGCCGAGCGCATCACAATTTGCTGCAGTTGCCCGGCATCATAGTAATCCAGACGCTCACGCATCGGAAACCGCGTGAGCAACGGTGAAGACAACAGCCCGCTGCGGGTGGTGGCGCCAATCAAGGTGAACCGCGGCAGATTCAGCCGCACGCTTCGGGCGTTGGGACCCTGGTCAATGATGATGTCCAGCTTGAAATCCTCCATCGCCGGGTAGAGGTATTCCTCGATGGTCTTCTGCAGGCGATGGATTTCATCTATGAACAGGATGTCTCGCTCCTCCAAATTGGTGAGCAATCCGGCGAGATCGCCTGCCTTTTCGATGGTTGGGCCGCTGGTGCATTTGATGTTCACCCCCATCGCGCGGGCCAAGATATTCGCCAAGGTGGTCTTGCCGAGGCCCGGCGGGCCGTTGAGCAAGAGGTGGTCCAGGGCCTCGCCGCGTTGGCGCGCAGCGGCCACTGCAATTTCGAGCCGTTCCTTCACCTTGCTCTGGCCGGTGAACTCGGAAAACAATGAGGGCCGCAGCGTCAGCTCCAAGGCTGCGTCCGGTTTGTTGAGCACATCGGTCACCCGCGACTGGGCCATGGCCAGAAGATGGGCCAAGCCTCCGAGAGCGACAAGGGAAAAAAGGCCGTGCCTAAAGATCACCGCTGTTCCAGCCGGAAATAACGCATCCCGCCGGTGGGGGTAGTGCGGAACAGGAAGAATCCGTTGGTTTGCAGCAAGGAGCCGCCCACCGGCTCCCAGGTGGCCAGCGGACCGAGTGTGGGCGAGGAATACAATTCCCATCCGTGCATGTTCGTCGGCCAGCTTAACTGGATTTGGTTGCCCTGCATTTGCGGGGGCGGGGCCAGTGCGGTGGCGGGGCCCCCTTGATAGCCCCGTCCTTCCAATGCCATATCAAAGGCCAGATCGCTGCTGGTGGCTGAATTTTGATGCACTTCCACCGCCACCAAGTTCAACCCGGGCATGATTCCCACCACCGGCACCACCACCTCGAAGTAGGTTTGTTCATCGCCACCGGAAACGGCGGTGGAAGCATAAGTGTTATAGTTGACGGGTCCTTGTGGCATGTTGCTGCGGAACACTTCGCCGCCGTTCAAATACACTACCGCTCCATCATCCCGCAGGAGGCGGAAGACCAGGTTGGTCAGATTCACGCCTTGCGGCACGGAGAACCAGCGGCGGAAATAATATGCCGGATATTTGTTGTTGGACGGCCCGCTTTGCAAAACAGTGATTTCTCCGTCATCGCCGTATCCGAACCGCCCCGTCCCCGTGCTCCATGCGCCATCACTGTAACTGCGGCGATTCCAGTTGGTGGCCGGCAAAGAGCCCCGGTCCCAATAACGCCACATGGCGCCGGTGTTGATGAGCGTGGCTTGATAGGGCGGATACTGAATCGTAATCACCACAGGCGCAGACTCAACATCCATGCCACCAGCCACGCGCGCCCGCGCCACAATTTGGTAAGCCCCCAATGCCGGCGCTTCCCAAACCCAGCGCGTTTCACCGGGAACCGTCTGTCCGATTTTTTGGCCATCGGCAAAAAACTCAATGCTGCCTGCAGTCAAACCGGAGCCTGCCCACAAGGCGGCTTCCAAGGTGAGCGGTTGACCCGCAACCAACGTCTGGCCTGCAGCCGGTTGCAGGAGGAATAATCGCGGTTCGGTGGTTCCGCGGGCCATCAATCGCAAATCAAACCCGCCGTCCGAACTGGTGGCGCTGGATTGATGCAGCTCCACAGCCACCACGTTGGTGCCTATCCTGAAGCCGGAGCCAGCCACCGGCACTATGGTTTCAAAGAAAGTGGTTTCATCCGGGGTGTTGACCGTGCCGGAGGCCGTGGTGGTCGGGGTCACTGCTCCGGCGGGCATGTTGCTGCGGAAAACTTCCCGTCCGTTCAAGTACACCACTGCGCCGTCGTCGCGCACCAGTTGGAACACCAGTTCGGTGTAGAGTGCCGGATTGGTCACCACAAAGGTGTGCCGGAAATAGTGAGTGATGCGGCCTGACGTGATTTCCGTGCGCTCACCATCCCAACCCCAACCAAAACGGGCCTGACCTTGGGGCCATGACGAATCATCAAAGGCGGCCGCCGCCCAACCGCTCAGGGGCGCAGCCACGCTGTCCCAATAGCGCCAAGTGGCGCCGGAGGGAATCCACGTCGTTGATGTCGGCTGGATGGCTGGCGGCACTGCCGCCACGGTGATGGTGACCGGCGCACTGGTCACCGCAAGCCCACCCTCAAACTCGCCCACCGCCACCAAAGAATGTTCTCCAAGGGGCGGATTTTGCCACGTCACTGCGTAGGGATAGGTGGTTGCGGAACCAACCAATTGTCCATTGGCGCGATATTCCACCCGCCGCGCCGACTGGCCATTGGCCAGGGCAAATGCCGTCAGCGGTATCGAAGCCGGCGCGAACAGTCGCGTCCCGTGGGCCGGGGCGGTTACATACACAGTGGATGGAGTGGCGGGCACCATGCGGCGGCCGATTAATTGCAGGTCAAATCCCAAGTCGCTGCTGGTAATGCTGCTTTGATGCACTTCTACGGCGAGGACATTGGTGCCGGTGCGCAACAAGGTGGGGCTGAGGGTCACCATCACCGGAGTGGTTTCATCCGCCCCACCTTTGGCGGTCAACGCCAGGCTGTTATAACTCACAAGGCCCGCGGGCATGTTGTGTCGGAAGACTTCCTGCCCGTTGAGGTACACTACGGCACCATCATCGCAGATGAGTTGCAATTCGAGCTGCGTCAGTCCTGCCGGGCTGGCCATGAAAGTCTTTCTAAACCACGCTGTGATATGTCGGAAGGAGGGGTCCCCTCCGTCGTTGAGCACTGTTCGCTCGCCATCACCGCCATAACCGAGCCGGGCGGCCCCGGCCTTCCAGCCGTAATCACTATACGTGATGGACGTCCAATCCCCTGCTGGGGGCTGCCGTTCGTCCCAATATTTCCACACTTCGCCCCAAGCTACTCCACTTTGCAGCGGGGCAGGCGCGGTGAAGGTTACTTGGACGGGGGCGCTGGTCACGCTGTTGCCTGCGGTGTCCACGGCCACAGCCATCAATACCACACGGGCCACCGGCGGGCTGACCCATGTCCAATTGAACGGTGGGCCCACTTCAGCGAGGAGCTGGCCCTCGGCGTAGTATTGCACGCGTTGGAACAATGGCCCGCCGCCTGCCACCGGGTGCACACTTAATACCATCGCGCCCGCAGGCCGCTCCGTGCCTGCCTCCGGGGAAACCCAATAAACGTCGCGTGGGCGATTCGTGGACAGCCACACTGTGAGGCCAAGGTCGAAACTTAAGTCCGAACTGGTGGCCGAGTTTTGATGCACCTCCACCGCAAGCACGTTGGTTCCCGGCACAAAGGGCAGCGATGAAAATGGAAAACTGAAAAAGGTTTTTCCGTCATCGTCCGTGGCCGCTGTGGCCAACGTGTTGAAGGTTATTTCGCCTTCGGGCATGAGGTCGCGGAGAATCTCCTGCCCGTTCAAATAGACCACCGCACCATCGTCGCGCTTAAGTTGCAGGAGCGCGTTGGTAATGGAGTAGGGATCATCCACCACAAAGGCACGGCGGAAATAAGCCGTAATCCACTTGTTATTGCTGTTCGGGCCATAACTCAGGCGGGTGGCCTCATCGTTTTCACCGTACCCCAGTTCGGCCAGACCATTGCTCCAACTGGAAGCGTCGAAATCCAGCGTGGCCCAGGTCGGCGGAGCACCGGTAGGGCCAGTGAAAAAGCTCCAACGCGAGGCCGGCGCAATCAGCAGATTGGTGACGGCCGGCGGTGGTGGTGGTTCGGGCATGCGGATGGTGATGGCCACCGGCGCGCTGGTGAGCATCCGGCCATCCGCCATGACGGCCACTGCGTGCAAGGTGTGCTGCCCAACCGGCGCTTGCGGCCAAAAGCCGCCATACGGAGCCGTGGAGTCCGCAATTAACAACTGGTCATTGGCGTAGAAGCGCACCTGGTTGATGGTAGCCGAATCGCTCTGTGCGACAGCGGCCAGAGTTACATTGATTGGCTGCGTAAAGACGTCACCCGGCCGCGGGCTGGCCAGATAGAAAATGGGCAGGCTCGTGGCGTTGGTGCGGCTGACACCGGCCAGCGATAAATCGAAAAAGATGTCCGAGCTGGTGGGTTCTACCTGATGGATTTCCACCGCCAACGTGTTCACGCCGTTTTGCAACAAAGTGGGTGACAGCTCCGCCCGCAAAAAATTATCCGGCTCCACCGCCGAGACGGCTCGGGTGGCGGATGTGACAGTGCCGGTGGGCATGTTGTCGCGAAAGACTTCCTGCCCGTTAAGCCAAACCAACACTCCGTCATCGCGCCGGACTTCCAAAACCAGATTGGTGAAGGCGCCGGGTGATGTTTGGTTGGTGAAGGTCGTCCGAAAATAATAAGTGATGTGTTTGTTGGTGCTCACCCCGCCGTAACTCAAGGTGGTGGTTACTCCACCCTCACCGTATCCGAGGGGTGCGTTTCCGCTGGACCAGCTTGCATCGTTGAAACCCGGTTGACGCCAAGCTGTGCCCTGATTGGACCCGTCGTCCAGATATTTCCAGCGGCTTCCTTTGCCCACCAACGTCGTCGTGATGTACAGCGAACCGGGAAATTGCACAAAGTCGGCCCCCACAAAACTTGGTCCCAACGTCAGCGGATTGTTGAAGTAGGGATTGACGAAATTCAATTCGTTGTAGAAAGGCTCATAAACATTCACTGAATAACTTCCCGCTCCCAACTGGGTGAGGACAAAGGAGCCGTCATCCTGCGTAATGGCGTACCGCGAGGCATTCACGCGCACCCACATGCCGGGGACCGGCTGGGCGTTGGTGGTGACGACGCGGCCGGAGATTTGAAAGGTGGTGGGGGACCCCACGCGCACCACCACCGCCCCCACGCCCACGCCGCCTTTCATGTCGCTCACAATGCAATGCACGGCGTACTCACCGGCGCTGGAGAAGCTCTGGGTGGCTGTGGGTTGATTGTCCACGCTGTAATTGCCATTGCCGAAATCCCAATAGTAAGCGAGGGCGTCCCCGTCGGGGTCGGTGGCCGTGACGCTGAACTGCACGGGTGCATTTGCCGCCACCTGTGTGCTTGAGGCCACCACTTGCGCCTTGGGCGGACGGTTGTTGGGGAAGTCGCCAACGTAAACCATGACATCCAGCGATTCCGGATAAGTATGCCCCTTGCCCACGGGTGTGACATGCAGCCCCAATTTTCTGTCACTAAAGGTGCGCCCAATAACGAGAGGATGATCATCTTTGTTGCCATCCGAGCCGGGAGTGGCATCCAGTAAAGTTGTGCTCCCGCCCACCCAGCGGAAGGCCAGGCCGTTCATCATCGCGCGATTGCCTGTGAACAATTGGCGGAACTCCATCCAATAATCACCATTCGAACGCCGGAACCGCAGCCCGCGCACACCGCTGGCGCGGGGATCGTCATGGGCGTACAATCGGTAAAAGCCGCTGCTGGTCACCGTGGGACAGTCTGCATCGGGAATCCATCCGAGTTTGTTTTTGCTGAAGGAGGAAAAATGCCGGCTGCCGCCGCCGCTGCCGCCCATCGTATCAAAGGGATCCCCATATTCTTCATTCGTGCCGGCCCCCAACATGCTCGTGCCGCTGGTATTCCACCAATTGGCATGGCCCAGGCCGAGGTTGTGACCAAATTCATGCGCGCCGGTGCGCACGTCCCAATAACGGTTGGCCAGCCAAAAACCCACTCCCCCCACGTACCCCAGACCCGCAAAGGAGGCCGTGGGCTTGCCGGCGGTGCAGACGAAATAAAAATCATACTTGTTCATATCGTAGCCCAACGCTGTGGCTGCCGTCCGGCACGCGCCCAATAGCTTGCCCATGTCTTGATAATTTTCGACAACCTCCGGCAGGCGCATGGTGGGAGTGATGTCAGACCCTTCCCCAACCGGCGCAAAAGTCAGGCGCCCATGTGAAACCTCCGCCATAAATTGGCCCATATTGACCATCAAATTCAGCGCCTCATTGGTGGTCATCACTTCTCCGGCGTAATCGGGGAAATCCACCCGAAACAGGATGAACCGCTTCCGGCCCTCCGTGTAACTGGAAGCTGCGGTCGGCAGGTTGTCCGGTGCCACCGGCTCGTCCAGGTTTTGCACTTCCCCCTGCCCTGCAAGCCAGTTTGAGGCGACATCGGGGCTGGCAAACGTCCGCACCTCTCCCCCCAATAACAAGGCCGCCGGTGTGCCGCGTGATGTCCACGATTCACCAGTGGCTTCGCACAGCGCCGAGTCGCCCACCGCCGCGCGATGCGTCTCCACTTCCGAGGGCTCCAAGAAACGCGCTGGTTGCGGGTCCAATGCCATCCAGTGTGTTGGCGGGGCCACCGATTCGTGGGCCACCTCATCACCCGGCTGACGCGGCACCACAATGCCCTGCACCGGAGCTGCCGCCCGCGTTACATATTCCAAACCGCGCCCGAAGGTGAAAACACGGCAACTTTTATCTCCAAAGTGCGCCGTCCGCACCAAGCCGCCGGATTGATTCTCTCCGGCGGGCAACACACACAGGACATCGTAACGCGCGGTGGCGTTCACCGTTTGCTCCACCCACGTCTGCACTTCTGCGGGTAATTGAGCGCGCACCCACGGAGGCACAGCACGCGCAAGGGCCAGCTCTGGATTGGTTTGAATCCAGTGGGTGATTTGTTCGAGCCTTTGGCGGGCCAAGGCCACGCCTTCGGCGACAAGTGCGGCTTTCGCTTCATCGTTTGCCGCCAAGTACCGCGACGTCCATTCTTGAAAGGCCGCCATCAGAGGTTCCGGCGCAGTGGAGGTCCACGCCTCGCCCAGCCGCCGCGGCGCGGGCAAAGGGTTGCCTGCTTGTTCTCCGTGGCCGTGCTCGTGATCACCGGCGTTTTCAATCCTGGCAGCGGTAGTGGGTGGTTTATCTCCGACGGCAATGGGGGTCAAAGATGACCCAAGCGCCATGTTCGAGGGAACCGTTGGAACAAGACTGGAAGAGGCAGGCGGAACCGGCTGGTGCTTGTAAGTCCACACAACCGCCCCCGCCACCAACACAATGGCGCTGAAAAACAGCGCCCGGCGGCTGAAGCTCATACGCTTATAGCATTCCCTCAAACACCCCGAAAATCAAGCCCACGGTCGCTTGCGTCGAAAACCTCCTTTATCCACAGCCTGACGACACGACGCGCCAATGAAAGAAAGCTTCTTCAGGCGGGATTGATTTAGGAGAAGGTGGGTGTGTGCGGCTTTACATGGCCGGAGAGAATGCCTAACGTAGCTTCATGACATCGTCGAATCCGATTTTCGTGGCTCTGGATGTTCCCACAGCGGAGCAGGCATTGGCGCTGGCGCGGCAACTGGCGCCCGTGGTGGGCGGCTTCAAGGTGGGCGCCGAGTTGTTCACCGCCGCCGGCCCTGCCATTGTGCGGGAGTTGCGCGCTTTGGGGGCGGAGGTGTTTCTGGATTTGAAATACCACGACATTCCCAACACGGTAGCGCGCGCCGTGGCCGCGGCGGTGCGGTTGGGGGTGGGGATGTTGACGATTCACACCAGCGGCGGGCTGGCGATGATGCAGGCGGCGGAGGAAGCCGCGCGTGCGACTTCATTGCAGGCGGGCCAGGACCGGGTGCCGCTGGTGTTGGGGGTGACGGTGTTGACGAGCATGGACACGCAGGAGTTGGCGCGGGTGGGTGTGGGGGCGTCGGTGGGGCATCAGGTGGAGCGGTTGGCGACTTTGGCGAAGGAGGCCGGGTTGCGCGGCTTGGTCTGCAGCCCGTTGGAGCTCGCCATGTTGCGCACTCTTCTTCCGCGCAATTTTCAATTGGTCACGCCGGGCATACGGGGACCGGAGGATGCCCTGGGTGACCAAAAGCGGGTGCTCAGCGCGCGGGAGGCGATGGATGCCGGCGCGAATTATCTGGTGATTGGGCGGCCGATTTGTGCGGCGCCTGATCCGCGGGCGGCTGCGGAAAAAATCCTTTCGTCTTTGAGTTAAGCGGGGGTGGGACTTTGCGGTGTCTCAGCCCTCCGCCTTGATGAGGGTGAGGAGCATGGAGAACGCCTGCGTGGCGCGGACGGCGTGCGGGAGGTGGGGCGGCATGTGGAGCCAGTCGCCGGCTTTGAGTTTGTGCCATTGCGAGCCCAGGGCAAATTCACATTCGCCACTGAGGATTTGGACCAACGCACGATGGGGCGAGGTGTGCTCGGTCAATTCCTGACCTTGGGCAAATCCAAATAATACGACGCGGGCATTGGGGGACTTGAGGAGGGTGCGGCTGACGATGCCATTGGGGGCGAACTGGGTTTCTTGGGCCAGATTCAAGACCTGGCCTTCGTCGGTTTTGACCAAAGGTTGCTCGTTCATGGTTTCAACGTAACGCAAGGCCCTGCTCCATCGCTTGACGGGGGTCAAGTTTTTCGAAGGAGTTGGAGGGCACGTTCGGCGATTTTATCAACCGGCCAGAGGCGTCCGATTCCTTCATAGCCGCAGGAGAGGAGTCCTTCTTCGGGGCCGATGAATTCGACACCGCGGGCGGTCAAGGTAGCGACGTTTTGGCGCGTGGCCGGATGAAGCCACATCTTGCCGTTCATGGCCGGGGCAATGAGGACGCGAGCCTGGGGGTTGAGGGCAAGGGCGATGCAAGTGAGGGCGTTGTCGGCCAGGCCGGTGGCGAGTTTGGCGATGACATTGGCGGTGGCCGGAGCGATGAGAAGGAGGTCTGCTGCATCGGCCAATTCGATGTGGGTGGGCTTCCAGCCCTCGGTTTCATCGTAGAGATCGGTGACCACCGGATGTCTGGACAGGACTTTGAAAGGAAGCGGGGTGACGAACCGCTGGGCGTCGGCAGTCATGATGACGTGGACGGCGCAGCCCTGCTTGGTGAGCAGGCTGGCCAAATCCACGGCTTTGTGGGCGGCGATGCTGCCGGTGACACCAAGCAAAACCACCGGTGCTCGTGAGGCGGAGTTGGAGGCGTTGTCGTTCATAATTGGATTAAGTGCATTTACCAGCGCGGCGGGCGGGCGCGGGTGGAGCGGAGCCGCTCGGCCACCACGATGGATTGCAAGCAATGGAGGTCTTCGCTCATGGTGCCGCTGACGATCAAGTAATCGAAGTCTTTCCAGTGCGCCGCTTCCTCACGTGCGGCGGCCAGGCGGCGTTGAATGACTTCGGGGGCGTCCTGGTTGCGATAACGCAGGCGCGATTCAAGTTCGGTCAAAGAGCCGGTGATGAGAAAGACTGTGACCAGCGAGGCGGACAATTGCGGATCGGACGCGGCGGCCTGGCGCAAGGTTGCGGCGCCCTGCACGTCAATGTTGAGCAACACATCCTTGCCTGCCTCGAAATGACGGAGGACTTCTTTTTTTAGTGTGCCGTAGCGGTGGCCGTGCACCGTGGCGTGCTCCAAAAATTCACCCCGCGCCACGTATTGGGCAAAGTCCTCCTCGGTCAGAAAATAGTAATCGCGTCCGTGTTCTTCCCCGCGGCGCGGTGGACGGGTGGTGCAGGTGATGGCACGGGACACGTGCGCGTCCACCGCCAGGAGGTTGTGGCAAAGGGTTGTTTTGCCCGCTCCAGAGGGTGCGGACAAAACGATTAACAAGTGTGATTTGTCCATGGGAAAACTTCCCGGGCGCCTAGTGTTTAAGGTGCGGATTCAACGCCCACCGGTTTGACTTGTAATCCATCGGCCACCACGTAGCCGTCGGTGCCGCGGTTGGACACCGTGACAGTTACGCTCTGTCCGGCGGGCAGGGAAAATTTGCCCAAAGAAATAAAACCTTGCGAGGCAAAATCGCGCTGGTTGACTTTGAAAGTTTGGGAGCGTTCACCGATGGAGACGGTGACGGGCACAGCCACAGCGCGGTTGCTGTGCGGGGGCGAGAGCAGGATGATTTCGTACTGCCCTTCTTTGGGGATTTGCGGTTTGTAGGTGATGGACACCTCGCCTTTGTGTTCGTTGTTGTCGTGGATGTAGCCGGTGCCGAGCAGGCGCGCGGAGATCATCGTGGAGGGTTGCCAGGGACCGGCCTTTTCGGCTTCGGTGTCATCCACGGTGATGCCTGGCTGTTTTTTGTAATCCACGGCGGCGGTGTTGGTGGGGGACCATTCGAGGATTTGCCCATCGGCCAGCAGGCGCCGGCGGAGCGCGGCATACTCCACCTTTTGAACGGGGATGTTTTGTTGGATGGCCAGGGCGGCGGCAGTGGCGGCGCTCTGGGCCAAGATCATGAAGACCGGCTCCATGCGAATCGAGCCGTAGGCAATGTGCGAGGCCGAAAGACAAACTGGCACCAGAAGGTTTTCGCATTGTCCTTCCTTGGGGGTGATGGCGCGATAGCTGATGGGATAGGGTTTCATGGGAGGCACCTGGACATCGCCCTCATTTTCCACGCGGCCATTTTTGACGATGCGCTGGCAGTTGTGGGAATCCATGTTGTAGGCGGCGAGGCCGATGGAGTCCGTGACGGTTTCCAAGTAGCGGCAGTTTTTCTCGGTCATCACGTAGGTACCCACCATGCGGCGGGCTTCGCGCACATAGAGGGCTTGGGGCCAGCCGCCGGTTTCGGGAAACTCATCGGCGGCCATTCCCCACTGTTGCATTTCACGGCGCATGTTTTCCGGAACGCGCGGGCTGGTGGCGAGGAAAGTGATGAAGCCGCGGATGTAATTTTCATGGGCCTTGGCGATGCGCTCGCGCGTGGCGTAATCGGCCTCGGGATAATCGTAATTCATGCCGATGAAATCGGTGGAAAAACCACCATTGTTATTGATGTCGGTTTTTTGGTTGGGCATCCAGATGGGATTCCAAAATTGGCTGAGGGTGGGTTTGCGGCCGGCGGCCACCAAGGCCTCCAAATAGCGGGCCAAAAGCTCGAATTGAGCGGGGTTGTAATCCGGCGGCGGCTCCACCGGTTTGCGGTTGGCGGCATTGGTGGTGAAGCAGAGGCGGTAGTTGTAGGCTTGGACGCGATGATCGCCTTCGCCGGGTTTGCCGCCGTCGCCCGGCTGGATAAAAGGCAACAGGTCGCTCTTGGGGTCGCCGGGTACGATGTAGGGGTCCACAGGCACGAGGAATTGATGTTTGGGAGTTTCGGCGCGGATGCCATTGAGGGTTTCGCCGTAGAGTGCGTTGGCTTCGCGGCCCACGTGATAGGAAACGCGGGCCTTGGCCATCAAGTCGCCTTCGTAGGTGCAGTCGATGTATTGACGGGCACGGAAACTTGCTTCGCGGTCGGTGTCCAGTTGCACCAGACGCTTGCCATCTTGTGTCCTGATGACCTGGGTCAGTTTGTGTTCGCGATAGACTGGAATTTTGTATTCGTTGAGGAACGACTGAAAGATGTTCCGGGCCACGCTGGGTTCAAATGTCCACATGGTGGCGTCTGGGCCTTCCAGTTGGGAGGCGCGGGCCTGGCCGCTGCCGCGGCGGGTGAAGTATTCCTGCGCCGTTTCGTATTTCCAGGCGGACTCCTGGGCGTAATGGCGCGCCACGCGCCGGTAAAATTCGCGGGACAAACCGCCGATGGCGGCTTTGTTGCCGATGTCGGTGGCGCCAAGGCCGCCGGTGGTGAGGCCGCCGAGGAAACGTCCCGGCTCGACGATGACGACGGAATGGCCCATGCGTGCGGCTTGGACAGCAGCCATGATGCCGGCGGAAGTGCCGCCATAGACGCAGACATCCGTTTCAATGACAGTGGCGCTGTGCAAAGGCAGTACCAAACTCAAGGTCAATACCCAACCGAGGACGGTTTTTGATTCGAATCTCATATCTCTAAAACCGGAGGCGAGCCGGCAAGTTTCATTTCTATCGTATCTCCCCGGCCAAAGCCAGCCCTCAGGCACAAAAAATCCGGCAATCTGATTTACACCAACAAGGCGCTGACGATCCTAGCAGTCACCAAATTCCAGTGGTGGCGCGCCAATAATTGAGTCCGCCACGCAGTCAGACAATCCTGTGTCACGCCCCTTGCCTTGTTCATGGCATGCACAAAAGAAGCGTAGTCGCCATTGGTGAAAGGGCAACCGGTGCCATCCATGACTTCGCGGTGGGCTGGGATGTCCGAATAAACAGGTGTCACGCCGGCCAGTACGGCCTCCACCGGCGGCATGCCGAAGCCTTCGATTTCGCTGGCATACACCAACACCCGGGCGGTGCCGAGCAATTGCCGAAAAACCGCCTCGGGCAACCGGTCGTGCGTATGCCAGACCGAAGATGACGGCGCGGACACATCCGCCGGCAATCGCCCCACCAGTTCGATGCTTCCGTGAAAATCCTCCTCTTTGCGCCAGCGCTCCAGAAAATCCACCGTTTGCCTGGCCAGCTTGTGCGGCCAAGGGCCGGTGAGGCAGAGGATACGATCCTGGGGATGGGCAAACACCGCCGGCGGTTCGTCGAAGCCAATGCCTGCCACCACCACCGGCGGGCAGGACAAGCCCCAACGGCGGGCCGCTTCTTGGACGCATTGCCGCGTGTAATCTGTGTTGGTGAAAACCACCGCCGCCTGCCGGAGCGTGGCCTGAAGGCAGCGGCTGAAATACCAGGCTTCCCCTGCGGGATATGCGTGCGGATAGTGCTCGCGGTAATAGAGAGGGATGGTGTCGTGTACATAAGCCGCCACCCGCACCGGACATCGCCGGAGAAAAGAGGCAAAGCCCTTGGGTAGAAACAACCATGGATGACCCGTGGCGCGGGCTGCGCTGTACACCGCCCATTGATCCCAAAAGAGACGTCCTAAGCGGCCGCGGAGAGGCAAGCGATAATGTCGGACTTGAAGTGCCGCCGGCGCCGGTGAAGGCAACGGCAGGGTGGGATTGGCCAGAGCCGTCAACGACTCGACTTGTGGATGTTGGGACAGATGACGAAGCAGGCCAAGGGAAACATTCAGGATGCCCACCGATTTGGTGCGTTCAAAGTGCTGGTCGGCCAGCGCATAGGTGAGCGCAAGGGGCATGGTCATGTCGTACAACGGCTGCCTGTCTGAGCCGTGCGCAGCCATTATAGAAGGCCGGCCGGTTTTGTCAGTTTTTTTGACGTGGCAAGCGGTTGGCAGATGGTGTGGAGTGCGGTAGATTGAGGATGCATGAGCCGGCGAAGCAGTTTTCGACGCAACGGCTTCACGTTGGTGGAGCTGTTGGTGGTCGTGGCCATCATTGCGATCTTGATGGCCTTGCTGTTGCCATCGCTGGCTTCGGCGCGAGAACGGGCGCGGCGTGTTCATTGCATCAGCAATTTGCGGCAGGTGAGTCTGGCATTCCGGCTTTTTGCCATGGATCATGAGGGCAAATATCCGTGGTTTTTACGACGCAACGAGGGAGGCACCTACGGGCCACGCGCAGCGGAAATTTGGCGCAATGTAATCTGTGTTTCGAATGAACTGGGCACGCCCAAGATTCTGGTTTGTCCCAGTGACACGGCCACCACGGCCCTGGCAATTGATTGGTCGGCCAACGAGTTTGGTTTTGCCAATCCCGCCAACCGTGGCAATGCCATGAGTTATTTTTTGGGACTGGATTCTTTTGAACAACTGGCGCTGACCTTGGTGGCAGGGGATCGCAATTTGAGCGGCGGCGTGCCTGATCCCTGCACCAGTGTTTATCCAGACCCGGGCGTGCCGGCCATTGACATGGGCAAGGGGAATCTGCGGATTCACTGGGGCAAGTCCATCCACCGTGGGCGCGGCGCCATCGCCATTTCCGATGGCAGCGTGCAGAGTCCGTCGGATGCCGAGCTGCCGCGGATGATGGAGACGGCCTATCGTTTGTTGACTTCCGGGGAAGTTTTCACGCCGGCAGGGACGCGGCCCGCCAACCACATTCAGATGCCGCGCTAAGTGGGGACGCAAAATATTCCCGGACTCGACGCCGGCACATAACATGCGTACCCTGCGCCAGTATGTTCCGACCGTGCATTGATTTGCATGAGGGCAAGGTCAAACAAATCGTGGGCGGCACTTTGCAGGACGGCGGTGCCGGGCTGCGCACCAACTTTGTGGCCGATCGCCCTGCTTCGTGGTACGCGGCATTATATCGCCAGGATGGTTTGACGGGCGGCCATGTCATTCAATTGGGACCGGGCAACGAAGCTGCGGCCCGGGAAGCGCTGGCGGCGTATCCGGGGGGATTGCAGTTGGGAGGCGGTGTGAACGCGCAAAATGCGCGGGGCTGGCTGGAAGCGGGGGCGTCGCATGTGATTGTCACCAGTTATGTTTTCCATGAGGGGCGCGTGGATGAAGAGCGGCTGGCGGCGTTGGTGAAAGCAGTGGGGCGGGAGCGGCTGGTGCTGGATTTGAGTTGCCGTAAAAAAGGGGAGGCCTATTACATCGTCACCGATCGCTGGCAAAAATGGACGCAGGAACAACTTGGGCCTGCGTTGATGGAGCGGCTGGCGGGGTCTTGCGCGGAATTTTTGGTGCACGCGGTGGATGTGGAGGGGTTGTGCCGGGGCATTGATGAGGAGCTGGTGGTGGCTTTGAGCCGTTGGTCTCCTGTGCCGGTGACTTATGCGGGGGGAGCCAAGTCTCTGGCCGATTTGGAGCGCGTGACCGAATTGAGCCACGGGCGGGTGGATTTAACGATTGGTTCTGCGTTGGACATCTTCGGCGGCAGCGGCGTGCGTTATGCCGATTGCGTGGCCTTTAACCGCCGTTTCATGAACAGGAAAGAGTCATGAGCAGCAAGTCTTCGAATTCAGAAAAGTCAGGCGGCACATCAAGCGTACGGCAGCGTTTGGTGGGGGGTGCGCTGCTGGCCGGGCTGGCGGTGGCCGCCGTGGTGGCCATTCAAAACAGCCGCGCGCCCAAGCCCGCGGCTGCAACACCGGTGCCCACTTCCAATCAACCGACAACTACGGCGGCCACGGCGGCGGCAAGTTTCAAGCCGTTGGAAGGCCGATGGATGCGCCCGGATGGAGGGTATGTGTTGGAGATCAAACGTGCCGCCGAGGATGGGCAACTGGAGGCGGCTTACTATAATCCGCAACCGATTCATGTTTCGCGGGCCCGCGCCAGCCGGTTGGGGACTTATCTGAAGGTGGAGGTGGAGTTGCAGGATGTGGGGTATCCCGGTTGTTTGTACACCCTTTTGATGGAGCCGGATAAACCGGACGTGCTGCGTGGCACTTATTATCAGGCGGCCATGCAGCAGACTTACGACATCCAATTTGAGCGCCTCAAGGAATAAGGCGCAGTGGCTGCGCGGCAAAAAAAAGAGGACCGGCGGCAACCGGTCCTCGAATTGTTTGCAGATGGAGGTTTGGCTCAAGCCACGGTGATGTCCTTGTCCAAGTACACGTCTTGAATGGCGTTGAGGAGCTCGACGCCTTCCTTCATGGGACGTTGGAAGGCCTTGCGGCCGGAGATGAGGCCCATGCCACCGGCGCGCTTGTTGATGACGGCGGTCTTGACGGCAGCGGCGAGGTCGCCTGCGCCTTTGGATTCGCCACCGGAGTTAATCAAACCGGCGCGGCCCATGTAGCAATTCACCACCTGGTAGCGGGTGAGGTCAATGGGATGGTCGGTGGTCAGCTTTTCATACACCAGCTTGTGGGTTTTGCCGTATTTTTCGAGGACATTGTAGCCGCCGTTGCACTCGGGGAGTTTCTGCTTGATGATGTCGGCCTCGATGGTGACGCCCAGATGGTTGGCTTGGGCGGTAAGGTCGGCGGCAACATGGTAATCTTTGTCTTTCTTGAAGGCGTTGTTGCGGAGGTAGCACCACAGAACGGTGGCCATGCCCAATTCATGAGCGCGCTTGAAGGCGATGCTGGTCTCCACGATTTGCCGGGTGGACTCCGGCGAGCCAAAGTAGATGGTGGCCCCCACAGCGCAGGCGCCCATGTTCCATGCCTGTTCGACTTGCGCGAAATAGACCTGGTCAAACTTATTGGGGAAGGTCATCAACTCATTGTGGTTGAGCTTCACCATGAAGGGAATCTTGTGGGCGTACTTGCGGGAGCACATGCCCAACACACCGAGGGTGGAGGCCACGGCGTTGCAGCCGCCTTCGATGGCCAGCTTGACGATGTTTTCCGGGTCAAAGTAGTCCGGATTCGGGGCGAAGCTGGCGCCCGCGGAGTGTTCAATGCCCTGGTCCACCGGCAGGATGGAGAGATAGCCGGTGCCGGCCAGGCGGCCGGTGTTGAACATGCGTTGGAGCGAGCACAGGACCTGGGGATTGCGGTCGGTGGGCGCAAAGACGCGGTCCACAAAGTCCGGGCCCGGCAGGTGCAGTTTGGATTTGCACACCGTCTGGCATTGGTGTTTCAGGAGGTAATCAGCGTCGCTGCCGAGCAGCTCAAGAATTTTCGAGTTCATATTCCGTTTCCAATTATTGAGGTTATGCGAGTCGTTTCGCCCGGGGCACCTTGGCCACACCGGCCATCCACCTGACGCCCGGACAAACCCGAATCGTGCGCAGTCTATAGAATTAGATAGGCTTGAAAACACATTTTTTGTGCATCTTTCAACCTAATTCTCCACCCCCGCCAAGCTTCCTGATGTCGGCCTGCAGACAGGATTGCATTTGGCGGGCAGGGGCTGTAGGGTGGCGGCGTGACATACCCGGTGAGGCAGGCATGAACATTCCGAACGCATCATGGCGGGGCGGTTTGTGGCTGGTTTTTCTAACGGCCTGGGTTTGTATGGCGGCACCATCACCCTCCCCGCCGCCTGCCAAGTATCTGTTTCTTGTCGAGGTTTCGGATGTCACTGCTCCCCTTTCCGAGCGGGTGGCGCTGGTGGTCGCGGATTTGATCGAGCGGGGGTGCGGCGGCCGGATGCAGACGGGGGATTTTTTCACCATTCTGCCGTTTCACGAGCGCCTGGACCCGGTGGGATACACCCGCAAGAGCTGGGATGGCGCACGCAGCCGGCACATCAGCAACCTGGCTTTTTTGTATTTGCAGAAATACAAGTTCGACAAGAAGCCACGAATGGATTTGGTCATGGCGGCAGTGCAGCAGGCCATTCGGGAAGAGCGGGATTTGAATGTTTATCTGGTGGTTTCCGGCACTCAACCCATCCTCGGCACGCCGTTCGATGCCGACATCAATGCTGTTTTACGCGAGCACGGCGAGTCCTGGCGCCTGCATCGCGGGATCACGGTGATTGCCTTGGTAGCCGAAAGGGGACGCCTGGTGGATTGGGCGGTGGGCGCAGCAGAACCCCCGGCTCCCACGCGGCTGGTGGCGCGTATGCCGGCGCCGCCTACGCCCCCCGTACCTCCTCCTGCTCCGCCGCCCACTTCTCAAGTGGCCCAGCCGACTCCCCAGCCAAAGCCTGCGCCGCAAAAGGAGCCGACGGTGAAACCGGTGCCGGCCGTGCAAACGAATATTATTGCCCAAACCACTCCACCGCCTCCGCCGCCTCCCGTTGTTTCGCCACCACCTGCCGAGACAGTCAAGCCTGCCGAGCCGACAGCCAAGCCGTTGCCTTCTCCTTCACCTACGGTTGTCGTCACCCAGGTGGTCGTACAACCTTCGCCTCCGCCAACGCCTCCACCTCCCCAGCCCCAACCGCCGCCGGTGGTGGAAGTGCCGTCGAAGCCGTCGGCTGCGTCTGCGAGCACGGCAACGGTTGCGGTGGTGAATGTGGTGCAAACCGCTCCCACACAAACGTCCAAACCGGACGAAGCGGTTGCAAAAACGTCTTCTGCATCTCCCTCCCCAGAGGTGCAGCCCTCAACGGTGGTCACCAATTCCACAGCGGCTTTGGAAAAACCTTCCGCCGAAACTGCCTCTCCTACGAATGCCCCCACGCCTCCCGCCCCCACGGTTGCGGTGCTACCCCAACCTTCACCCACACCCTATGGGCTCCTTGCAGCGGGCGCGGGTCTGCTTGGGTTGGCGGTTTGGTTGGTGGTGCTGTGGCACCGGCGCACCCGCCCGGCAGCGGCACCCAGCCTGATTACCCAAAGCATGGAGCGGGAGCGTCGGCGTACTCCCACGCCACCGGAAAAGGAATCTTGAAGCGCCGCTTCAAGAACAGCGTTACTCTTCGTCGTCGTCTAAAAAACCGGTTTGTTTGGGAGTGATGAACAGTTTGAGCACGGCTTGAGGGCCATCCCATTTTACGACAGCAAGCCCGCCTTTAGGCAAAGTAACCGAGACAGGGGATCGGGTTTGGAGCCAACGCGCCAGATGGAGCGAGAGGGACGGGTTATGTCCCACCATCAACACTTTTTTGAAAGCCGTGAGCTTCTTCAGCCATGCATCAAATTCGTGCGTGGTTGCATCATTCAGCAGGGCGTCGGTTTTTTGGATTTTGACACCTTTTTTGCTGTCGCCGAGCACTTCAAGAACCCACTCGGTTGTTTCGACGGCGCGGACTAACGGACTGGTGAAAACGGCATCGAAACGTGTCTTTCGGGCTGCCAGAAAGCGGCCAATGGCCTTGCTTTGTTCGATGCCTTTGCGGGTGAGGGGGCGTTCGGCGTCGGGGCTGCCCTCGGCGGCTTCAGCGTGGCGCAAAAGGTAAAGTTTCATGCAAGGATTAGACAACCAAAGGTGCAGCTTGACAAGCCGGGGGATATATCTCTGAATGGCCATATAGCCGATTTGAAGCGATGGATTGTTTTTGCAACTCGTTGATGGTCAAATAATTAATAATGACCAGCGCAAATCCGGTGGATTGAAATTTGCACTGGCAGGGAATCGAAAAGCGTGACTAAACTTCCAATCGGTACGCTAAATGCTTTGTACCGGCGTTGTTATGGCTGTGGCAGGCAAAGTTGAGAAGAAAGCCTCCGATAAATTGCGGATGGTGGAGTGCGGGGGGTGTCGCGCCAAGGTCTTCATCAGCGGTCAGTTGGCGCCTTATGAGACGGTACCTTGTTCCAAATGCGGGCATCCGGTCATGTTGCCGGTACGTTTGCGGCAATTTGAACTGCAGAGCATCATCGGTTCAGGCGGGATGGGCACGGTGTACCGGGCCAGGGACCTGATGCTGGAGCGGCAGGTGGCGGTGAAGTTGATGCGCAAGGAATTGGTTGATGATTCCGAGGCTTTGCAGAACTTCATCCGCGAAGCGCGGACGTGCGCGGCGCTCAACCACACCAACATCATCCACGTGTACACGTTTGACCAGTATGAGGAGCAATATTACCTGGTCATGGAGCTGGCCGATTGCGGGAGCATGGACCAGCGGATTGAAAAGGAAACGCGCCTGCCGGAGCTGATGATTCTGGATATCGGCATCAAGGTGGCTTCGGCCTTGGATACCGCTCTCAAGCATGGCTTGCTGCATCGGGACATCAAGCCGGGCAACATTTTGTTTAATGCCGAGGGTGAACCCAAATTGATTGATTTCGGCCTGGCCGGCAGCGCGGATGTCAACCTCGCCCATGATGGCACGATTTGGGGGACGGTGCGTTATGTTGCGCCGGAAAAAATTCAACGACAGGGGGAGACGTTTCTGTCGGACATGTACAGCCTCGGCGCGACGCTATACCACGGTTTGACGGGGCATGTGCCGTTTGAGGCGGAGACGGATGACGCCATTTTAATGGCCCACGTCAGCATGGAGGCAACGCCGCCGGATTTGGTGGTGCCGGAGGTCACGCGGCCCACTTCGGAAGCGCTGATGAAGATGCTGGCCAAGAGTCCGGTGGACAGGTTTCAGACGTATGATGAATTGATTATGGCCCTGACGGCTGCGCGGACCAAGTTGTTATTCGCCAAGTACCACAGTCCGCACGTGGAAATTTAAGGGCGCGCGCCGTAAAACGCCATCGAGGCCGGGACATTCCCTGCATTTTTGAATTTGGAATGTTCCACCCAAACCCAAGCTGCAGCCGGTTGAAGATGCATTTGAGCATTGAGTTTCGGTTTGCGTCCCGCTTCAATGGCCGGCGCAACGCATGGCCAACAACGGCAATTCCAATTCCAGCAGCGCGCTGCATGAGCGCTGGTTTTCCCCGGTTGGTTTTACAATAGCTTTGGTTGCCGGGTTGGTTGTTTGTTTTCCCGGTGTGATGGGAGGATGGGAGGCGTTTTTCTATCGAGATCATGGTGTTCTGGCGTTCCCCAGTCTCTATCATTTTCGCGCAGCAATCATTGAAGGGGAGTTTCCGCTGTGGAATCCGTTGAGTAATTGTGGAGCGCCGTTTGCAGCGCAGTGGGGGCCAATGGTGTATTATCCGGGTCTGGTGCCTTTTTTGGCTCTGCCGCAGCCTCAGGGCATGGGCTGGTTTTGCATGGCTCATCTGATCGCCGCCGGACTGGGGATGTATTGGCTGGCCCGGCAATGGACCGGTCAACCGATGGCGGCCAGCCTGGCCGGGTGGTGGTATGTGTTCAATGGCGCCACCTTCTCCTGCATCATGTGGCCCAATTATTTGGTGGCGTTGGCGGGCATGCCGTGGGTGGTTTGGAGTGTGGAGCGGGCATGGGAACGCGGGGGAAGGTATTGCGCTTGGGCCGGCGTTTTCGCTGCGTTGCAGGTGTTGTCGGGAGTGCCAGAGGTGATTGCTTTGACGTGGCTCGCGGTGGGGGTGTTTGTGGTGGTGGCCATTTGGAAATCGCCGGGTCTGCGGGGACGGATGGTGTTGCGTGTGGCGGGTGTCATTTTTTTGGCCGCTGGTTTGACGGCGGTGCAGTGGATGCCATTTCTCGAATTACTTGCCCATTCGCATCGCGTGGGCGGGGCTATCGTATCGAAATGGGCCATGCCAACATGGGGTCTGGCGCATTTGGTGCTGCCCCTGTATCACTGCTTTGAGACGCCGGAAGGGGTGTTTTACCAACACGGCCAAAATTTTCTCTCCTCCTATTATCCCGGAGTGTTGACGGTGGTGTTGGGGGTGTGGGCGCTGTGGTGGGGGCGCAACAAACGTGTGGTGGTGTTGGCCTCAATCACCTTGGTGGCCTACTGGTTGGCGATGGGGGATGCTGGCGGGCTATATGCAGGTTTGAAAAAGGTTTTTCCATTCCTTGAAATCGTGCGGTTTCCGGTGAAGTTCGTCCTTCTGCCGGCGTTTTTGCTGCCATTGCTGGCGGCGCAAGGGCTCATGCTGGTATTGAAAGGTGGGGAGCAAACGCGGAGTGAATGGTTGCCGCGAGCCATTGGGACTTTGGTGTTGGTGGCGGCGTTGTTGATGCTGTTGGTGGCCATGGCGGCAAAATATCCAATGACCTATGACCAGCCGGATGTGACCCGCGAAAACGCCTGGTGGCGGTTGCTTTGGTTGGGCGCCGGTCTGGCGGGCTTGTTGTGGGTGACGCATCCCCGTTGGGGGCGATGGATGATGCCGGGGCTCATGGTGGTGTGCCTGGCGGATGTTTGGACGCACACGCCGCGCCAGAATCCCACCTTGCCAATCCGTTTGCCTGATTTGTCGGTGGGATTGTTTGAGCCCGGCTTCTGGCGGTTGTCGCAAAAAACCGATCCTCCGCGTCATGGTGAAGGGCGCATCTTCATCACAGCCGAAGCAGAGCAGTCGTTGTTGCACTCCAGTTCCGGCGATTTGCGCGAGCGCTGGTTTGAACGCCGCACCGCCCAGTGGTCGCATTTGAATTTGTTGGAGCGCATCCCCAAGGTCAACGGCTCTTCCACGCTGCAAATCCGCGAGCAACGGGCGGTGGAAGATTTGTTTTACGTGGTGCACACCAACCAGCCGCCGGAAGGACTTTTGAATTTTCTTGGCGTGACGTACCGGACTGCGCCCGGTTTCATCAACCGCTTTGAGCCGCGTAGCGGTGCGCTGCCGCTGATTACCGCCGGACAAAAACCGGTGTTTTTACCCCGCACGAATTTTCCAACATGCCTGGCCTCCAAAGACTTCAACCCCGCGGCGATGGTTTATTTTCCCGAAGAAATGCGCGGCCAGATTACCGTGACCCAGGCGGTGCCTGCGCGTGTGGAAGTGCGGGAAATCCGGGCGCATCGGCTCCGTTTTATAGTGGAAGCGCCCGCGGCGGCAATGGTGGTGGTGGCACAGTCTTATTATCCATGTTGGCGCGCGCAAGTGGATGGAGCCGTGGTGCCGTTGTGGAGCGCCAACCATGCCTTTCAGGCGCTGGCCGTGCCTGCCGGCAAACATGAGGTGGAGTTACATTACCATGACCGCTGGTTTTTTGTCGGGTTGGCTTGCAGTCTGTTGACGTTGGCAGTGTGGGTATTGTGGACATGGCGCAAGACTGGAAAAGCACGTTGATTGGCCTTGGTTCGCAGCAGGTAATGAGTCAACCCAGGCAGGGGCATGGAAATGGTTTCCGGCTGGCCAAAGGCAGCTTGTCATGGCAATCTCAAGCCTCATGAAATCACCTGTCCTTGGTTGCCTGTGTATTTGGCTGGCCGCCATTGGTGTGTCGGCAGCGGCATTCCAACCGAATTACGACGAGGCCAAAGTGCCCGAATACCGCCTGCCCGATCCTTTGGTGCTGCCCAACGGTAAAACCATCGAAGATGCCAAAACTTGGGAAAGAAAAGGGCGCCCGGCCATTTTGAAATTATTTACCGAACACGTGTACGGCCGCGCTCCAGGGCGGCCATCGGGGATGAAGTTTCACACCTGGTCATACGACCGCAGCGCGCTGGATGGCAAGGCCACGCGGAAGGAAATCATTATTTACCTGACCGGCAAAACCAACGGCCCCTCCATTGAATTGTTAATGTATGTCCCCAACCAAGCACGCAAGCCCGTGCCGGTGTTTCTGGGGTTGAATTACTACGGCAATCAATCCATCCACCCGGACCCCGCCATCAAAATCACCGAGCGCTGGATGCGTCAGGGCAAGGACGACATCGTGGTGAACAATCGGGCGACCGAGAAATCCCGCGGCTATCAGGCCTCCCGTTGGGCCATCGAGCAGGCGCTTGAGCGTGGTTTTGCTGTCGCAACTTTTTACTATGGCGACATCGAGCCCGATCATGAGGAAGGTTGGAAGACCGGCGTGCGCGCCGCGTTGAGCAAGCGCGGAGCTCAAACAGTCTTCGGCCCATCCGACTGGGGCGCACTGGCCGCTTGGGCGTGGGGCTTGAGCCGCGCCATGGATTACATTGAAAAGGACCGCGATTTGGATGCGCAACGAGTCGTTGTCTTTGGTCATTCACGCCACGGCAAGGCCGCTCTTTGGGCGGGCGCGGTGGACCAACGATTTGCCATTGTCATCTCCAACGATTCCGGCTGCGGCGGCGCAGCGTTGAGCCGGCGGCGCTTTGGCGAAACGGTGGAGCGCATCAATACCGCATTCCCGCATTGGTTCTGTGATTTGTTCAAACAATACAACGGACGGGAAGACGATTTGCCGGTGGATCAACATGAATTGATTGCCTTGATTGCACCGCGGCCCGTCTATGTGGCCAGCGCGGATAAAGATTTGTGGGCCGACCCCAAAGGCGAGTTTTTGGCCGCCAAGCACGCCGAGCCTGTGTATCGCCTCTACGGACTGGCCGGACTGGGCGTCGAGGAAATGCCGGGCACCAACCAACCCGTGGGCCATTACATCGGTTATCATCTGCGCTCCGGCACACACGACATCACGGCCTACGACTGGGAACAGTACCTGCGCTTTGCAGCGCGCCACTTTGGAATGCCTTGAGCACGCCGCCGGCGCGCCTCACCAAAACGCCCCGAAATGCTTGCGGCTTCGCGGGTCCATCGCCTCGTGCTCGCGCATTTTGGACATGGGCACCCACCGCACGGCGCCGTCCAGATACGCCACATGACCCCCGCGACTGCCAGCCTGCCCGGGGGGCACCGGCCCCACACTGTACAACCGCACCGTCTCCACTCCTTTGACCGGGTCTATCTCCTTGCGCCCGCCCATGGCAGCGTGTTGGGCGGTGCTGAATTTTTCCGCCATTGAATACTGATTCAAATCGGTAAACAGCTCCAACACCGGCTGCCCGTTGGTGGGGTGCTCGACGATGCTTTGAGGGCTTTGCCAGTTCACCTGCCACGGCGGCAAATCATCATAGTAGCCGTGTCCGCCGAGGTAATTATACCCCAGCTCCACACCCCGCACCTCCGGCCGCGGTTCATCGCCATAACAACTGTACACATTCGGGCATATCATGACACGGTAATGCAGTTGATACTCCTGCCACAACTTGTACGTCTCGTCGGAAATCCAGCTTATATGTTGAAACAGGTTGAAGCCCCCCACCTTGTTGTTCACGCCGGAAGGCAGACGCTGGCGGTGATCATCCGCGTAGGCGTGCATGGCCAGGGTTAATTGACGCAAATTGCTGATGCATTGTGCACGGCGCGCTTTCTCCCGCGCCATCCCCAAAGTCGGCAGCAACAGGGCCGCAAGAATCGCGATGATGGCCACCACCACCAGCAACTCGATGAGATTGAAGCCCCGGCGCCATTCCCGGCGGGAATGTGGATGCATCTCTATGTGCTGAAACTTCCGCATGGCGGGGACTTATCCTCTACGTGGCCATCGGCAAGAAAACATGCCCTCATTCAGACCGAATATCAACCTCAATCACCCCAAAACACCCGCCAGTGGGATTCGGACATTGTCAAAAGACGGATTTTGGGGCATGGTAATTTGGCGGCGGGTAACGGTTGTGACGAAGGGATTCAAATCTTTGAAGGGTCAGTTGCTGCTGGATGGCGGCAAACTGGGGGGGTCTTTTTTTCATCGGTCGGTGGTGTTGGTTTGTCAACATGATGAAGAAGGGGCTTTCGGGTTGGTGTTGAACCGCCCCACTCCCACGAAGATCGGCGAGGCGGTGGTGGCTGATTTACCGGAAGTGTTGAAGGACCAGATTTTGTTTCTCGGCGGCCCCGTTCAGACCAATGCCTTGAGTTATCTGCATTCGGACATTTTCCTGCCCAACGCGAGCGTCATGCCCAACCTGGAATTGGGGCATTCATTGGACGCGCTTATCGAGCTGGCCCAATCCAACTCGCCCACCCAAAAGGTCAAGGTGTTTGCGGGGTACGCGGGATGGAGCCCGGGCCAGTTGGATGACGAGATGCGCCGCAAAGCGTGGTTGACTCATCCGGCATCCCTCGAATTGGTGTTTACCGATGAGCCCGAAAAACTCTGGGCCACCATCCTCCGCAGCAAGGGGCCGGAGTACCGGTTGCTGGCGGAAACTCCCGAAGAGCTCTCGTGGAATTAAGCGGTTTTTCCGTCGGAGACCGGCGCGGAGGTGGGAGTGAACAGCAGCTTGTCCACCCGGTGGCCATCCATGTCAAGGACCTCCACCTTCCACCCGCCCACTGTAAACGAGTCGCCCTCCACAGGCACACGCCCCAGATGTTGCATGGCCCAGCCACCTACCGTGCGGTAGTCGCGCCCACCGGATTCGACTTGCGAGAGGAAGGGCAGATGCTGCGCCAGCGCGCTCATCTCCAGAATGCCGTCCACAAGCCATGAACCGTCAGGCCGTTGCAGGGCACGCGGCTTTGCGCGTTCTTCGGCGGAGGGGAAATCGCCGAGAACGGCCTCCATGAGATCGTGCAAGGTCACCAGTCCGGCAATGCCGCCGTACTCATCGGTGACCAGCGCGATGTGCCGGCCGGTCTTGCGAAACGTTTCCAATAAAGTCGTGGCTCGCTGGCTGAAAGGAGCAAACAATGGAGGCGTGAGCAAATCTTTAAGTTTCAGCGGCACGCCGGCGCCGATTTGGGCATAGAGCGATTTGACGTTCACAATGCCCACCACATGGTCCCGGCTGCTCTCGTACACCGGAAAAGTTGAATGACCGCTCACTACAACTTTATGCCAAACTTGTTCGGGCGGATCGTTCAGGTGCAGCCAAAAGATGCGCGTACGCGGGGTCATAAGATCACTGATCCGCAGGCGGTCCAGCCGCATCACGCGCTCCACAATTTGCGGTTCGGCTTGATGAAACACGCCGGCACGGCGGCCTTCTTCCATCAAGACACGCACTTCTTCTTCAATTACCGGCTGGCTTTGAGCGTCGCGGATGCGCAACAGCCGCATCAAAAAATCGGAGGTGCCGCTCAACAAGGCCACAGCCGGGGCAGCAAGGCGCGAGAGCAGATGCATGGGTTTGGCCATGAAGCAGGCGATGCGCTCGGGCTGCGTGAGGGCGATGCGTTTGGGAACCAATTCGCCTACCACAAGCGACAAATATGTAATGCCAACAACCACCACGCCCAGGGCCAGACTTTGCGCGTACGGCTCAAGCCATGACCATTGCCGAAGGCCGGCGGCCAGATGCTCCGCCAAAGTCGCCCCACCAAAGGCACCGGCCAATACGCCCACCAAGGTGATGCCCACTTGCACCGTGGACAGAAAGCGATTGGGCTCAGTGGCCAGCTCCAAGGCGGCCTTGGCCCGCAGGTCACCTCCTTCGGCCAGTCCTTGCAACCGCGTTTTGCGCGAAGAAACCACGGCCAATTCGGTCATCGCCAGCACGCCGTTGAGGGCCAATAAACAGGCGATGACAAGGATTTCAACGAGGACAGGTGTCATGATAAACAATGGGTTTGCGAAAAACGCGGCTTGAAAAAATTACTTGGGCCCGCCCAAAAACGGTGGCAACGGACACTCCAAAGCGTCGGCAAAAGCCCGTAAAAGTTCCGCCTCAGCAGGCTGCACCACGCCATCGGCTGCAGCGGTGGCCACCATGGCGGTGAGGATGCGCCCCCGGACACCGGGCGCCGCGCTCAGGCAGGCATCCAAAGCAGCATCCAACGCCTCCGGATGGCACTGACTCCATTGAAAAAAGGGAATATAGACACCCTGTTCCACCAGTGGTGCCACGCCGTTTCGAAAGGCTTGTTGAATCGCTTGCTCATCCCGTTGGCCCACATGAGCCAGGGCCGATAGCAGAAGGCCGATCTCGGCGGCCAAACCTTTGTGAGTGTAATACTGAATGGTGCGGCGTGGGGGCGGGCCAAAGTGAGACTCCAAATGCCTGCGAACCACTTTCTGCAAGGCGAATTCAAACAAATCCACCTTTTGGTCAGCCTTAATCAAATCGCCCAGGCAACGTTGAAAGTTTTGATATTGCTCCGGTGACAATTCCCGCAAAGCCGGAGTCACCAAATCCACAAGCGGCAGTTTCCAACTGGAAGGCAGTTGCCGCACCACATTCCACAAACGCCGCGCCTCATCGGCCATAGGCCGGCCGGCTTTCCGTGTGATGGCCTCGATTTGCCTCTGCTGCACCTCCGGTTTGGCATCGAGCAACAACGCAAACACCAGCGCAGCCGCGCTAAATGGCTCGGCCACTGCCGCAGTAATTTCATCCGGCAACTCCTGCCGCACAGTGGCCGCATAGGTCAGATGCTCACGAGAAGTTGTGCCGGCCAGTGAAAGCACCTGGGGAGCCGGCACAGGGATAATCGGCGGCAGGGCGCTCTTTTGCGCTCGGGCTGTTTTGGGAGGCGGCGCGGGCGGCTCTTCCATCCAGCCTTCTTTCTTAGGCGCGGGAAAAACGCCGTCAAACGATGGGTCCAACGCACGAATACGCTCCACCAACGGCGGATGCGTGGAAAACAACGAATCCAACCCTGAACTCACCGCGTTGGAAAAAAACAGGTGTGCCGCCTCGCCGGCACGCGGTGATTCCACGCGCGAGCCTGCGGCCAGTCCGCCGATTTTCTTCAACGCACCCGCCAACCCGTCCGGCAGGCGCGTAAATTGAACAGCGGCGGCATCGGCCAAAAATTCCCGCTGCCGCGACACAGCCGCCTGAATCAAGCGCCCAAAAAGCGCGCCCAACCATCCGATGATGACCAGCGCCAATCCCAACAAAACAACCTGCCCGGCGCCCTTTCCACGGCCCCGCACCCGCAACAACACCGAGCCCAGAGTGGTCAACCCCATGATGCCCGCCACCCAACCAATCAGCCGCACATTCAATCGCATGTCGCCGTTGAGAATGTGGCTGAACTCGTGGGCAATGACCCCTTGCAACTCGTCCCGCGTCAACCATTCCAGACATCCACGGGTTACCCCGATGGCCGCGTTGTTTGGAGAAAAACCGGCCGCAAAAGCGTTGATGCCGCGCTCCTCATCCAACAAGTACACCTCCGGCACCGGCACGCCGGACGCCAGCGCCATCTCCTCCACCACGTTCAACAACCGCTTCTCCGCCGGATTCCGTGTCTGCGGCGACACCAGCCGCCCTCCCAAGGAACGCGCCACCGCACCGCCGCCGCTGGACAACTCGATGATGCGAAACAAACTGCCCGCGCCGATGATGAGCAACGTGATGGTGGCCGAACCGGCAAACAGCCGCGGATGCCACCACTGGGTTTGCCGCTTGCTGCCTCCGGCGGTGAATAACAACACCAACACCAGATAAACCAGCAGCACCGTCCCCACCACTGCGCCGGCAAAATAAAACAGCAACAGACCACTGCGCCGCCGCGCCTGCTCCTGGCGTGTGAAAAAGTCCGTCATTGTTTGACAAACTGACGCGCCTTCAACCAACGCACCAACTCCTGCGCCCACGGATGGGGATTTGCAAAAGGCGGCTTGTCCGCCACCCCCAAACCGTGGGGGCCCTTCTCATAAATATGCAGCGCAAAGGGTACCTTGTTCCGGCTCAACGCCGCCGCAAATTCCAGGGAATTCTCCACCTTGACCACCGCATCATCCGCCGTGTGCCAGATGAAACAAGGCGGCGTGTCGCCGGTCACCTGCAACTCATTGGACAACAGCTTCACAAGCTCGGGGTCCGGCTTGTTGCCCAGCAAGTTTTGCCTCGAACCTGCGTGCGTCAGCGGCCCCATGCTGATGACCGGATAACACAAAATCCCCAAATCAGGCCGGCAACTCTCCCGCTCCACAGGATCAGCCGCGCCAGGATTACCCCGGTCATAATGAGTCACCACCGTCGAGGCAAGATGCCCGCCCGCACTGCTCCCCATCACACCCACACGCTGCTTGTCCACGCCCCATTCCGCTGCGCGCGCCCGCACCATCCGGATGGCCCGCTGCACATCCTGCAACATCACCGGATGCCGGTATCCGGCACTGCCGAGCCGATATTTCAACACAAAGGCATGCACGCCATGTTGATTCAAATACAATGCGTAATCATGACCTTCATGCGATGCGAGCATCCCATACCCACCCCCCGGACACACCACCACTGCCGCGCCGCTGGCCTTGTCCGCAGGGGCTAGATAAGGCGTGAGAGTAGGAATGTCCTTCGCTTCATTTCCCAAAGCACCGGGAGCGCCATTGGGCCAGAGGGGAATCGGGGTGTTGCTTTGAGCCATCAGACCGGTGAACAGTCCACCAGCCAGCCACAAAAACCAAGGTAATCGCATGCCCATGAGCCTAATCCATTTACATCCCCCTTGCAACCCACACGCAACTGTCCCGAAGAAACAAGATGCACCCCTGTCCCCTTGGACAAGAAACAGGTGTCCGTTTTCCCGCCCTCCCCCTCTGGGTGAGGGAAACTGCACTCCCCTCCCTACCCCTGAGGAGGAGGGTTGGGGTGAGGAGAATTGCATGCCACTCCCTCCCCCTGTGGGGGAGGGTCGGGGTGAGGAGAAATACCCCCCATCCGGGGTAGCCAAAGGTGGTTGAGGTGGGCAAAGAAAAAACCGCCGGTGGCGCCGGCGGTTTTGGGGGGCCGATTTCAGAGCGGCCCGGAAATGGATTTAATGTCCCGGTGGGACGCCTTGGGTCAAGCGCGGTCCCGACGGTCATCGTAACGCTGTTGCGGACGATAACCGCCACGGTCACCGGCAGGACGTGGGGGCCGTTCCTCGCGGGGACGAGCGATGTTGACGGTGAGGGGCCGCCCTTGGAATTCCTTGTTGTGGAATTGCTCGACAGCCTTTTTGGCCTCTTCTTCGGTGGCAAACTCCACGAAGGCAAACCCGCGGGAGCGTCCGGTGAATTTGTCCAGCATTACATTGCAGGAGGTCACCACTCCAACCTGCGAGAAGTAATCCTGGAGATCGGCATCCGTCGTTTTGTAAGACAGGTTGCCCACATACAGTCTGGACTCGTTCATAACTGCTGGTTGCCGCCTTCCGCCCTCCGCGTGAACGGGTTTCTGCCCTGGCACGAAACCAAATGTTACACCGTGTTACCGGCATTCCAACATCTGTCTGACTGACACCGATGACGCGGGTGGTTTTCAGCGAACCGCCCGATTTTTACCAAAAACCCCACCGGCGTCAATGTCCCATTCGGGGGGATGGAAAGAGGGCTTGGCGGGAGGGACTTCACGGGATATGTTAAGGGATGATGACACGCATCATGTTATTGTGGCTCTGCGGAGCCTGGGCTTGGATGGCGGGTGCCGCCGAGCCGTTAAAAGTTTTGTACATCACCGGCGGCTGCTGCCACGACTACCAGCGCCAGAAGGAAATCATTCCGGCAGGGGTGCGCCAGCGGGCCAATGCGGAATTCACCGTGGTGCATGCCGGTGGGAATGGGACGCGCTACCAAGGGATTGAAAACAGTCTGTATCAGAATCCAGATTGGGCCAAGGGCTACGATGTGGTCATACACAATGAGTGTTTTGCCGATGACCAAGATCTGGAATATGTGGAGCGGGTGTTGAAGCCGCACCGTGAGGGCGTGCCTGCAGTGGTGGTGCATTGCACGATGCATACATTCCGGGCTTTGAAGACGAATGTGTTCAGGGAATTTTTGGGGGTGGCTTCCTTCGGTCACGGTCCGCAGCATCCGTTGGATGTGAAGGTGGTAAAGTCAGAGCATCCCATCATGCTCGGTTTTCCAACGGATTGGAAGACGGGGCCGGAGGAGTTGTATGCCATCAGCCAGGTTTTCACCAATACCACGGTGTTGGCGACGGCGGCGGACAAGAAAAAGGACGCCAGCGGGCAATGGGTGGCCACCGAGCGCAACCATGCGCTGATTTGGGTGAACACGTTTGGCAAGGGCCGCGTGTTTGGGACAACGCTGGCCCATAACAATTACACGTTTTCCGATCCGGTGTTTTTGGACATGTTCACCCGCGGCTTGTTGTGGGCGTGCGACAAGTTGGATGATCAGGGCCGGCCCAAGCCCGGTTATGGTCCGGTGAAGTAGGCTTTGAAAGCACTGATTGAAATTGCCGCCCAGCGCACGGCGCGGGTGTTTCTGGTGGGGGTGGAGCTCAAGAGCGCGCCGACGGGCGAGGCGCAGGAGTCTTTGGAGGAATTGGCCGAGCTGGCCACCACCTTGGGGGCGCGTGTGCTGGGGCGTGGTGTGCAAAAGTTGGAGGCCCCCACTCCGGCCACATACATCGGTCAAGGCAAGGCGGAAGAGCTGGCGGCGCAATGCGAGGCGCTGGGGGTGGACACGGTGATTTTTGACGATGAGCTGACTCCGGCGCAGGCGAGAAATTTGGAGAAGATTTTCCGTTGCAAGATACTCGACCGGACCGCGCTCATTCTTGAAATATTCGCCATGCGCGCCCACACGCGGGAGGGGCAGTTGCAGGTGGAGCTGGCGCAACTGGAACATTTGTTGCCGCGTTTGACGCGGTACTGGGGTCACTTGTCGCGGCAGGCGGGCGGCATCGGCGTTCGAGGCGGTGAGGGTGAATCTCAGTTGGAGGCGGACCGGCGGCGAGTGCAGGAGCGGATTGACCGCATCCGCGCAGAGATGGAGGTGGTGCGGCGTCAACGTCAGACGCGGCGCAGCGGACGTCAACGCAGCCACTGGCCGCTGGCTTCGTTGGTGGGATACACCAATGCGGGCAAGAGCACCTTGTTGAACAAGTTGACCGATGCCGGAGTGCTGGCGGAGGACAAGTTGTTTGCCACGCTTGATCCCACGACGCGGCGGCTGCGGTTGCCCACCAATCAAAATGTGTTGTTGAGCGACACGGTGGGCTTCATTCGCAAACTGCCACATACGTTGGTGGATGCCTTCAAAGCCACGCTGGAAGAGGTGGTGATGGCCGATTTGTTGCTGCATGTGGTGGACGCCAGCCACCCGCGGGCGCGGGAGCAAATGGCAGCGGTGCATCAAGTGTTGGAGGAGATCGAAGCTGCGGACAAGCCAACGTTGGTGGTATTCAACAAAATTGACCGCCTCCCCGGCGCGGGTGAAGTGGCGGCCCTGCTGGCGGAACATCCCGGAGCGGTGGCCATTTCGGCGTTGACGGGAGAGGGCTTGCCCGCGCTGATGGAAGAATTGGGGACGCGGTTGCGGCCGGTGCGCGATTATCTGGAGCTTGAAGTGCCGCACCATCAGGCGGCGGTGATGGCGCGTCTGCATGAAGTGGCGCAAATCACCGAGAAACATTTCCTGCCGGAGGCGGCTCGATTCAAAGCGCGGATTCCGCCGCATTTGCGGATGGAGTTTCGTCCGTTTATCGTGCGGGAGCTGTCGTAGTTTTTCCTTTTCACGGATGGCGGGGGGCTTAATGTCTGGCCCGGCTACATTCTATTTATGAATACCAAGTTATTGTTGAAGACCCTTTTTCTGATTCTGGTGCTGTTGTTTCTGGTGTTGATGGGCATGGAAAATCGGCAGACGGTGGAGTTTTCCATGCCGCCGTTTTTGCCGCGCAAGGTAAAGCAGCCGGCGGCCATCATGTATTATGTGTTTTTTGCGGTGGGCGTCCTCACGGGCACCATTTTGACCGCCGGCGGCAAAGGAGGCAGCCGCTCGTCCAAGTCTGAGAAATAACATGAACCGGCAGCCGCGTTGGGGCCGGAGGGTCCGGAGCGTCATTTGCGCTGTTGTCTTGTTGGGGGCCGCTGCGGCCACAGAGTTGGACGCGCAAATGCCCGCGACAACGCCGGGCGATGCATGGGTGGAAGAGCCGGTGGTTTATCCGCAGGGATGGATGCTGGCAACCACCAATGGCTTTGATTCGCTGCGTTCTGAAGGGGTGGCCGGTAAGTTAAAGGTGAGCTGGAATGATCCCGGCTTGCCAACCAATGCAACCGTCCGGGTATGGCACAGTTTGGGTGAGCCGGGCCACTGGCAGGCGCGGGCATGGCGAAGTTCACCGGCAACGCGGCGAATTGCAACATGGGATGTGACGGTGCCGGTGCCGCATCCGGACTTGCCGATGGTTTATTTTCTTGAGGTCAACCGCCCCGGTCAGAGCACCAATGTTTCGCCGTTGCGGGTGTGCCATCCGCGGGAAGCGGGACTGGAAGAAATCACGCGGCCATTCTGGCCTTTTTTGGAGGGATTCGAGGAAGGGTTGGACAACTGGCGGTGGCATGGGGTTGCCCCGGCGGGAACTGTGCTGGGTTTGCACACCAACGCCTACAACGGCTACGCCTCGCTGCGCGTGCCGGTGCCTGCAGGGAGGCGCACAGTGACGGTGGCCACCACGGTGGTGCAGGGCTGGCATCTGGAACTTTTCAATGCGCGAGGGTTGGGGCTATGGGTGCGCACGCTTGGGGGAGAAGCCGCGTTGCGGTGGACGTTCATCACCGACTACGGCACCACCAATCAGATGGTCTTTCCGGCGGGAACGGCGCAAACTGTCGGCAACCGGTGGGAGAAGTTGGAAACGTTGTTTGATGTCATACCCGAGCAGCATCGCGGGCAACTGGACTTGGTGGCGGTGGAAGTTGAGAGCCGCGGGGCCGCCGAGGTGCTGCTGGACAATTTGCATTTGTTGGGCCGCTGGCGGCTGGACTTGGAATAAAAAAAACGCCGTCCGGCGTCCCGGACGGCGTGTGCACCAAAGGGGCGATGGATTACACCGTGTAGGTGCTGGCGGAAGTGCTGCCGCCGCGGCCGGTCCAGTTGGTGTGGAAGAACTGGCCGCGCGGTTTGTCCACCCGCTCGTAGGTGTGGGCACCGAAGTAATCGCGCTGGGCCTGCAGGAGGTTGGCCGGCAGGCGCTCGCTGCGCAGGGCATCGAAGAACGCCAGAGCGGTGCTGAACGCAGGTACGGGAATGCCTTTGCGGACGGCGGTGGCCACCACCTTGCGCCAGCTTGAGGCGCAGCGTTTGATTTCCTTTTTGAAGAAGGGGTCCAACAAGAGATTGGACAACGCCGGGTTGCGGTCAAAGGCTTCCTTGATTTTGCCTAGGAACACGCTGCGGATGATGCATCCGCCGCGCCACATGAGGGCGATGCCGCCGTAATTGAGATTCCACTTGTATTCTTGGGCTGCGGCGCGCAGGAGCATGTAACCTTGGGTGTAGCTGATGATCTTGGAGGCGTAGAGGGCCTTGCGGATGTCGTTGATGAATGTCTGCCGGTCACCGGAGATAAGAGGTTTGGGACCGGAGAAATGCTTGGAGGCGGTCACCCGCTCATCCTTCATGGCGGAGATGCAACGGGAGTACACGGCTTCGGCAATCAGCGTGATGGGAATGCCCATCTCCTGCGACGCAATCACCGTCCATTTGCCGGTGCCTTTCTGCCCGGCGGTGTCCAGAATCTTGTCCACCAACGGCGTGCCGTCCTCGTCTTTGAAGGCGAGGATGTCGCGGGTGATTTCAATCAAATAAGAGTCCAGCTCGCCTTTGTTCCACTCGGCAAAGACCTGGTGCATTTCGTCGGGCGTCATGCCGAGGCCGTCTTTCATGAGGTGATAGGCCTCACAAATGAGCTGCATGTCGCCGTATTCGATGCCGTTGTGGGTCATTTTCACAAAGTGACCGGCGCCGTTTTCGCCCACCCAGTCGCAGCAGGGGGAGCCGTCGGCCACCTTGGCTGCGATGGCTTGGAAGATGGGCTTGACGTGGGGCCACGCTGCGGGGGAGCCGCCGGGCATGATGCTGGGGCCGCGGCGGGCGCCTTCTTCGCCGCCGGAGACACCGGTGCCGATGTAGAGCAGGCCCTTGGACTCGACGTAAGCGGTCCGGCGCATGGTGTCTTGGTAGAGGGAATTGCCGCCGTCAATGATGATGTCGCCCGGTTCGAGGTGTGGAATCAACTGCTCGATGAACTCATCCACCGCCTTGCCGGCCTTGACCATGAGCATGACACGGCGGGGGCGCTTGAGGAGCGCCACCATTTCCGGAATGCTGTGGGCGCCGAGGATGTTGGTGCCTTTGGCTTCGTTGGCCAGGAAATCGTCCACCTTCGAGACGGTACGGTTGTACGCCACGACAGTGAAGCCGTGGTCGTTCATGTTGAGAATCAAATTCTGGCCCATGACGGCCAAACCGATGACTGCAATGTCAGCTTTGGGTTCCATAATCGTATTCATTCTCCTGCTGCCCGCCGAAGGATTGCTTCGGCGCCACGGGCAGTGAACCATCACCTTAAAGGATTCATGGCAGCCAGCCAGAATTTTTTTGGCGAAGGACGGCCTTATTTTGCCTTTGCCCATCCGTGGCGCGCGCATGTGAAAACTTGATTTAACCCCTTTGCACCCCGATCTCTTAAGCCATCTTATGATATGAGGAAACTTCTTGACCGTGGCAGACGGAGGCGATAATTAAAGTCTGTACAAGCAGATGCCAGTTGATTACCCGTAAATAGAGAGCAAACCCGTTGGGGGACCCGTCTTTGATGTCAAATCGAGAGGAGAAAACGCCAGCCATGAAAACACTAGTGAAAAACTCCAAGGAGCAAGCTGTGGGGTGTTTCGTCAGGCACCATTGGGATGAAAATAGGAGTCAAAGTGTTAATCTGAAATGGAATTGGGGAGGGATGTTGGTGGCTTGGTTGTTGGTGATGCAGGCGGCAGCGGCGGGGTGGGCAGCCCTGCCCTCGGCCTTCACGCAACCGGCGGTGATTTGGGACACAAACACCATGATGCTGCGCGGAGTGGTGCATCCGGAGGGAGAGGCGACAGCGGTGTGGTTTGAGTGGGGGCCGACGATGGAGATGACCAGCCGAACAGCGGTAACGGTTTTGTCTCCCGGGGAAGGCTTGACCTGGGTGAACGAGCAGGTAAGCGATTGGCAGGTCCGGCATGTTTACTATTACCGACTTGTGGCCAGTAACAGTACGGGCGTAGTTCGTGGAATGATACAAATGTTTGGCATGGGGAAGGTGGTAGCGTGGGGCTGGAATGGGTACGGCCAGACGAATGTGCCAGTGGAATTAAGCGATGTTGTAACCATGGCGGGTGGGTATAGACACAGTTTGGCTTTGCGTCGAGAGGGGACGGTAGTGGCTTGGGGCAACAATGAATATGGTCAGGCGGATGTGCCAACGAATTTGAGCAACGTAGTGGCGGTGGCCTCCGGTTGGGACCACAACCTGGCCTTGAGAAGTGATGGCACGGTCGTGGCTTGGGGACGAAATGATTCTGGCCAGACGGATTTACCTATGGATTTAAGTAATGTGGTCGCCGTGGCATCAGGAGGAAATCACAGTCTGGCTTTGCGCCAAGACGGCACAGTGGTGGCATGGGGAGTGAATAGCAGCGGTCAAGCTACGGTTCCGGAAGGGTTGAGCAACGTGGTCGCTCTGGCCGCGGGAGGCGAGTACAGTTTGGCCTTGCGTCGAGACGGCACAGTAGTGGCGTGGGGTGCGAATTGGTATGGCCAGAGGAATGTTCCTGCAGGCTTGAGTAATGTGATAGCCATTGCGGCTGGGGATAGACACAACTTGGCTTTACGCCGAGAAGGGACGGTAGTGGCTTGGGGCTACAATGATTATGGTCAGGCGACTGTGCCAACGAATTTGAGCGACGTAGTGGCGGTGGCGGCAGGGGGGCATCATAGCCTGGCTTTGCGTCGAGACGGCACGGTGGTGGCATGGGGGCAAAACGGCCTAGGTCAGACGAATGTACCTGCTGGGTTAAGCAACGTGGTGGTGCTGGTTGGAGGCAAAAACCACAGTCTTGCCTTATTCAACATTTATCCGATGGCCATACCAAAAGCTATTTCTGCAATCCGGGGAATTGATTCGCTTGTTGCTTTGCAAGGGTTTGATGAAAATCCAGAGACCTTGTCTTTTAGGGTGGTTGCCTTGCCAGAAGCAGGGACGTTATATCAGTGTGTTAATGGCGCGCGCGGGGAAGCCATTACCTTTCCGGGGACGTCAGTGACCGATGTCGGCGGGCGGTTGATTTATGTGCCTCCAGCAATCGGTAGCGGGGGATTGTTGGACGGTTTTGAATTTGTGGCACATGATGGTTTATCTGAATCAGCACCAACGCGGGTGAAGATTTACATAGATATTCCGGTGGCAGTCTTTACTCAGAGCGTATGGCCAGATGGTGAAAACAACCTCATACTTCGTGGAGCGGTTCATCCCTACGGCCTGCCCGCGGCAGTGTGGTTCGAGTGGGGGCCGACGATGGAGATGGAGAACGTGACGGTGGCGACCAATCTGCTCGATGGGGACAGATTGATTTGGGTGAGCCAGCCGGTGAGCGGTTGGGAGCCAAGGAAGACCTACTATTACCGCGTTGTGGCCAGTAATAGCATAGGCGTAGTTCGTGGAGCAGTGCAAATGTTTGGCACGGGGCAGGTGGTCTGTTGGGGTGGCCAGACAAATGTGCCTGTCGGGTTGAGTCATATCGCCGCCGTTTCCGCAGGAGGGGACCATAGTTTGGCCTTGCGCCAAGACGGCACGCTGGTGGCATGGGGCAATAATAGTTATGGCCAGACGAACGTGCCGGCAGGTTTAAGCAACGTGGTGACCGTGTCAGCAGGGGCTTCTCACAGTCTGGCTTTATTAAAAGACGGCAGAGTCGTGGCGTGGGGCTGGAATACCTTTGCCCAAACCCGTGTCCCAAGTGGTTTAAGCAACGTGGTGAGCGTGGCAGCAGGAGCTTATCACAGTCTGGCTTTGCAGCAAGATGGCACGGTGCGTGGATGGGGCCATCTGGTCCTAACGAATATGCCGCCAAATCTGAGTAATGTCGTAGCCGTGGCCGCAGGAAGTTCACACAGCGTGGCATTGCGTGCGGATGGCACAGTGGCAGCGTGGAGTCTAAGCGATTATGATAGTTATGTAAAAGCACCAATAGGATTAAGCAATGTCGTAGCGATTGCAGCAGGATGGTATCACAGTTTGGCTTTACGACGAGATGGCACCGTGGTGGCATGGGGGCTGAACAACTTTGGCCAGACCAACGTGCCCGCCGGGTTGAGCAACGTGGTAGCCATCGAGGCAGGAGAGGATCACAGTCTGGCTTTGCGGCAAGACGGCACAGTAGTAGCGTGGGGCCGGAATCATTTTGGCCAGGCGAGTGTGCCTGGAAGTTTGAGCAACGTGGTGGCTGTGTCGGGGGGATTGGGCTATAATCTTGCATTGGTGATGCTGCCGCCCATTCCTCCTTCGATTGTTTCCCAGCCATTGAGCCGAACGGTGCGTGTGGGGGAGGAGGTGACTTTTTGTGTCGGCGCTCAGGCTGATCCTGAGCCGGCGTATCAGTGGTGGTTCAACGGCACCAATCTGTTAAGTGAAGCCACAGGACCGTGTCTAATGTTGACCAATGTGCAACCGGCCCACGCGGGGGACTATCAAGTGGTGGTGTCCAACTCCGTGGGTGCGGTGACCAGCGAGGTGGCCCGGTTGACGGTGGCGACGGTGTGGGTGGGCAGTGTGGGACTGGAGAGCGGCGGGCGTTTGAGCATGGCCTTGCACACGCCGCCCGGGCGGGTGTGCGAGCTTTGGGCCACCACCGACCTGGCGTTGCCGATGAGCCAATGGACGCTGGTGACAGTGTTGACCAATGAAACCGGACGGCTGGAGTGGAGCGCGCCGGTGGGGGCTGAGCCGGGCCGGTTTTACCGGATTCGCATGCCGTAGGGGCCCCAAGAGGCGTGGGAAGGCAAAAGCACATCCTATCCGCAGAGGTTCTGTGCCTTTTATTTTTCGATGCATGGGGTGACGATGCTGTGCGGCTTTTCCAATTTTTTTATTTTTCCGCTTTGACAGGCGGCGGGCGGGGTTGGCAAGGTTAAGCATTATTATTGAAACTGAATTATGGCTGAATTAGTTGGCAATCTACTGGTGGCCCAATCTGGCGGGCCCACATCCGTCATTAACGCCAGCGTGGCGGGGGTGGTGACAGAGGCCGGCAAGCACGAGTTTATCGAGGAAATCTACGGCGGGATGAACGGCATTCTGGGCATCCTGAACGAGGATTTGATTGACCTGAATGACGAGCAGCGCCGATCCATTGAGGGGCTGAGGTTCACGCCGGCGGCGGCGCTGGGGACGTGCCGGTACAAGATTGATTTCAAGAAGAAGCCGGAAAAGGCGGCCAAGGACATGGACCGGTTGTTCCAGGTGTTTGAGGCGCACAACATCCGGTATTTCTTTTACATCGGGGGGAATGACTCCCAGGACACCTCGCACAAGGTGCATGAAGAGGCGGTGAAGCGCGGGTACGAGATGCGCGTCATCGGGGTGCCCAAGACGATTGACAACGATTTGCCGCACACCGACCACTGCCCGGGTTACGGCTCGGTCATCAAGTACAACTGCACGACGGTGATGGAGGTGGGGATTGACGTGGGGAGCATGGCCACGGACGACGGTTCCTGCTGCATCATTGAAGTGATGGGCCGTTCAGCCGGTTGGATCGCCGCCGGCACTGTGCTGGCCAAGCGGGGTGACCCGGCCAACCCGCCGCATATCATCCTCCTGCCGGAGATTCCGTTTGATGAGGACAAGTTTGTGGCCAAGGTCAAGGAGGTGGTTGACCAGTACAAGTATTGTGTGGTGGTGGTGGGCGAAGGGGTGAAGTACCCCAACGGCGAGGAAATCGGCGCCGACAAAACGCGGCTGGACGCCTTCGGGCATCCTGTGCTTGCCGGCGCGGCGGAGAAACTCAAGCAAATCGTCCAGGGCCGTCTGAACACCAAGACCCGCACGGTGCTGCTGGGGTATGCTCAGCGTGCCGCGGCACACTGCGCCAGTTTGACCGACTCGAACAACGCCTTTGCGGTGGGTGAAGCCGCCGTCCGCGCCGCGGTGGAGGGCAAGAGCGGCTACATGGTCAAGATTGTGCGCAAGGTGGGCGATCAGGGCCAGATTCAATGGGGCACCGATTTGCAGCCGTTGCAGGACATCGCCAACGTGGAGCATTTCCTCCCGCGGGAATGGATCAGCGAGGATGGCTTCATGCCCAATGAAAAATTTGTGGAGTACGCCCTCCCGTTGATTGAGGGTGAGGTGCGGCCACCGATGGAGCATGGTTTGCCCAAGTACGTGAGCCTGCTCAAGAACCGGGTGGAAAAGAAGCTGCCGCCGCGGGCATAAGTTTGGGACGCGACAACGATTAACGAAACGGCGCAACAGGTGAGGTTGCGCCGTTTTTGTTGCAAAGATGGTGTTTGAGGCCCGGCTTATTTGACGTCCAGGCAAACACCTTCAACGGTGCTGCGGACGTAGAGGCGGCCGTTGCTCAGGGCGGGTGTGGTCCAGCATTTGCCGGTGACGGCCTTGTAGCGGGCCAATTCTTTGTAACCTTCGGGCGAAGGGCTGACCAAAACGACGTGGCCGTCATCGGCCAGAGCCACCAGTTTGTCGCCTGCCAAGATGATGTGGCCTGCGCCAAAACCGGGTTTTTCCCATTTAATTTCGCCGGTTTTAACATCCACGCATTTCATGGGGCCGCGGCCGTATTGTTTGAAGCTGAACATGCCGTAGAGGTAACCGTCCTTGTACACGGGTGTGCTCCAATGATTGGCCACCTTGGTGTCGCCGGGGATTTGCCACAGAGGTGTGGCTTTGAATTGGTTGCCTTCCTTGGTGATGCGGCAGGCACCGCCGCCAACGCCGTAACCGGCAGAGCAATAGACGATGTCATCGCACACAACGGGCGAGCTGGCGGTGGAGACGTTGAAGCGGTAGGGGAAACGCCACAATTCCCGTCCATCCACCACAGAAACGGCGACGAGGCCGCTTTGCATGAAGTAGATGATTTGGCGGACGCCGTGAATGGTGGCGATGACCGGTGTGGCATGGGTGATGCGCTCCGAGCCGGTTTTCCAGAGGAGTTGGCCGGTGTTTTTATTGAATGCCAGCATCGAAGAGCCCTGCCCACCGCCCGCGACAAAAACGAAGTCGCCGTCCACCACGGGAGACATGGCGCTGCGCCAACCGATGTTGCGGCCTTGGAACTCCTTGAGGATGTCCTTGGTCCAGATACTTTTGCCGGTGGCGGCGTCCACGCAAGAAAGGACGAGGTCTTGGGAATAGACATAGACACGGTTGCCGCTGACGGCGGGGGTGGAGCGTGGGCCGTCGCCGCCGCGGTTGTCCGGCGCGCCATCATCGCCACCGCGATCGTACGTGGCCGGGCCGATGTCAAAGCGCCAGAGTTCCTTGCCTGAGGCGGCATCGAGGGCGAGCAATTGTTCCACCGCGTTTCCCTGACGATCACCCACGACCTGGGTGTACACCCTGCCACCGGCAACGCTGAAGGAACTGAATCCACGAGGTGTGGGCACTTTCCAAATCTGCTTGGGGCCAGCGGCTGCCCACGGGGCGAGCGTTTCAGTGGTGATGCCGTTACCAAAAGGACCACGGTAAGCGGGCCAATCGGCAGCGGTGAGCTTGGAGGTTAGAAGCATGGCCCCCAAACCGAGGGTGACAAGCCAGGCCGTGCGATTCCCTTCAGGAGAGTGATACGTTTTCATCATGGTTATTTACAGAATTCGAAGATTTGGACGCGGCAGAAAGGGGAAACCTTCAATGTTCCTGCAACTATTAAATGCCCAATCGCTGGCAGAATTCCTGGGCCAGAACCTCATAAGCGGCAGCGCCGGCGCTGTATTTGTCGTAGTGAATGATGGGCTTGCCGAAACTGGGGGCCTCCGCCAGGCGTGTTGTGCGGGGGATGACGGTATCGAAGACGATATTGCCGAAGTGTTGGCGGACTTCGCCCTCGACTTGTTTGGAAAGGTTGGTGCGGGCGTCAAACATGGTCATGACCACGCCAAAGAGGTGGAGGCGAGGGTTGACGCCGGTGTCGCGAAGCTGATTGATGACGCGGGTCAGGCTGGAGATGCCTTCGAGGGCGTAATACTCGCATTGCAAGGGAACCACCAGACCGTCCGCGGCGGCGAAGGCGTTGAGAGTAAGGACGGCAAGCGAGGGGGGGCAATCAATGAGGACGACCTGGTATTGGTCCGTTGTCAGGATGGGTTCGAGGGCCAGGGCCAGGCGGTGGAGGTGTTGCTCGGCGCGGATAAGTTCCACATCGGCGCCGCAGAGGTCCATCTCGCTTGGGATGGCGTCCAGGCGTTCAAAGGGAGTGCGCTTAATTTTATCGGCCAGCAGGCCCTGCCCCAACAAGGGGCCATAGGCACTGGCGCCGGGTTCTTTTTCCAGACCGACGCCGCTGGTGGCATTGGCCTGGGGGTCCAGGTCAAGCAACAGGACACGGCGTCCTTGTGCGGCCACGCAGGCCGCGAGATTGACCGCGGTGGTGGTTTTACCCACACCACCCTTCTGATTGGCCACGGCAATGACTTTGGTCGCCACGCCGCTGATTTACGGGAAAGCGGGGCTTCAGGACAGCAAAAAGTTTGCCGGTGAAGCGTGTTTTGCCTAGACTGCGGGCATGGTCGAAACGCAAACGGCCCGTGAAGTGGCTGGGGAGAAGGTGGCGGAAAGTCTGGTCAAGGCTTTCCGCTGGATGTTGCTGGCCCGGACAGTGGATGAAAAGATGGCCAACATGTACCGGGGAGGACGGATTCACGGTGGTGTGTTTTTGGGGCGAGGACAGGAGGCTTTAAGTGTGTCGGTGGGAATGGCGTTGCGCCCAGGGGACATCTTTGCGCCGCTGATACGCGACATGGCCGGGCGGCTGGCTTTTGGGGAGCCGTTATTGGACTCGGTGCGAACGCATTTGGGGTCGGTGTTGGGGCCGATGCGTGGACGGGACGGAAATATTCACCGGGGGCGATTGGATATTGGGCTCTATCCCATGATTAGTCATTTGGGGGCGATGATTTCGGTGGTCAACGGAGCCTTGCTGGCGCGGCGGATGCAGGGGCGGACGGGCACGGTGGGAGCGACTTGCATTGGAGATGGCGGGACATCCACCGGCGCCTTTCACGAAGCGTTGAACCAGGCGGCTGTGGAGCGGCTGCCATTGGTGTTGGTGGTGGCGGATAATCAATACGCCTACTCGACGCCGACCCAACGCCAATATGCGTGTGCCAATCTTTTGGATCGTGCGGCCGGTTACGGGGTGGCTGGACATGCTGTGGACGGCACGGATTTGAGGGCCTGCCTGAACGTTTTGCAAAACGCTGTGGCACGCGCGCGGGAAGGCCAGGGGCCCCAAATGGTGGTGGCCACCCTGCTCCGCCTTTGCGGGCATGGGGAGCATGACGATGCGTCTTACATCAATCCGCAATTGAAAGAATCGGCTGTGGGACGTGATTGTTTGGGGGTGGCGGAGCGGCAGTTGCTGGAAGTTGGCGCTGCGACGCCGGAGCAAATTCGACAGTGGCGTCTGGAGGCGCAACAGCAGGTGGAGGCGGCTGTGGCACAAGTGCAGCAGGAGCCTGCTCCTGATCCCTTCACCGAGCGATGGGAGGCCATCCGGACGAGTGGTTTGTTGGACCATTTTCCGTCCGCGTGAACGAATTTGGGTTTCATGAGCATTACCTATCTTGAAGCCATTCGCGCCGCGCAGGCCAAAGCTTTGGCCGATGACCCGCGGGTGTTTATCTATGGGCAGGACGTGGGTGCCTTCGGGGGCGCCTTCAAAGCCACCAAAAACTTGCAGCAGGAATTTCCTGGCCGGGTGTTGGATGCCCCGATAAGCGAGGATGCCATTGTTGGCTCGGCCGTGGGGGCTGCGATTGAGGGGATGAGACCGATTATTGAAATGCAGTTTGCGGATTTTTCGACCGTGGCCTTCAACCAAATCGTCAATCAAGCGGCGACGCTTTTCTGGCGGACGGGGGCGCCGTGTCCGATTGTGGTGCGGCTGCCTTCGGGGGGGACGATGGGAAGCGGTCCGTTTCACAGTCAAAGCATGGAAGCGCTGTACGCCCATTATCCCGGGCTGATTGTGATGACGCCGGCGACGGTGGAGGACGCTTACAGCATGTTGTTGGAGGCGGTGGCCATTGATGACCCGGTGATTTTCTGCGAGCACAAGTTTCTCTATTACCACTTGAAGGCGGAGCGTCTGCCCGAGACGGCGTTGCCGGTGGGGCGGGCGCGGATTACGCGTCCGGGGCGGGATTTGTCATTGGTGACTTACAGCGCCATGGTGCACGAAGCGCTGGCCGCCGCGGAGGAGCTGGCGGCGGAAGGAGCGGAGATTGAAGTGGTGGATTTGCGGTCGGTCAAACCGTTGGACACCGACACGGTGATGGCCTCGGTGGCGCGTACGGGGCGCTTGCTGGCGGTGGGCGAGGCCTGGCCGTGGGGCGGCGTCACGGCCGAGGTGGTGGCGCGGGTGGCAGCGGAGGGTTTTAATTTGTTGGATGCGCCGCCGCAGCGGTTGAACGCCAAGGATACACCCATTCCATTTCATCCGAACCTATGGGCGGCGCATCGTCCGACGGCGCGTTCCATCGCGGATGCGGCCCGCAAACTTTTGCGCTTATGATGAACGGCGGGCAACACCCGCCAACTGGATTTGTCAACTTATGCCATACGTTCCGATCTTGATGCCGCAACTGGGTGAGTCCATCGCCGAGGCCACAGTGGTCCGTTTGTTGGTGGCCCCGGGGGACAAGGTGGAGAATCACCAGGAGGTGCTGGAGGTGGAAACGAACAAAGCCACCATGACGGTGGTCAGTCCTTGTGCAGGCCGGTTGGCGAAATGGGAGGTGGAGGTCAATGAAAGCTATCCCGTCGGGGCGGTCCTCGGCCATATCGAGGCAGAGCAACCCGTGTCTGCCCCTTCTGCCCCTGCTCCCTCTGCGGCGCCTGCGGAAACCCAGGCCCCAGCGCTAGCGGCTCCTTCCAGTGTAAGCCCCTTGCCGCCGACGATTCCGCCTCAAAAAGTGGAGCCGCGTGTGAAAGGATTGCCAGTGCCCGCCGACCGTGTGGGGGCGACCTACATGTCCCCTCGCCTCAAGGCTCGCATTCAAGAGCTGGGATTGCAGGCGGCGGATTTGGCGGGGATTGCCGGCAGCGGCGCGGGCGGACGGGTGACCATTGAGGATTTCGAGCGGTACATCGCTCATTTGGAGCAGCAAAAGCTGACCCCGGCCTCACCGATGCGGGTGGCGGTGGCCGATGCGATGCGTCGAAGCTGGACGCGCCCGTTGGCTACGGTGGGCCTGCCGGTCATCTTGGATCCGTTGCTGGAGCACCGCAAACAGTTCAATCCCAAACCGGGTCCCACGCTTTATGCATTGCGCGCGTTGGCCTTGGCCCTGGCGGAGAACAGCGCTCCTGCCGGTCGGCTTGTCGGGGCAAGAATTGTCCACCCGCCCGCGGTGGACATCGGGTTTGCAGTGGAGGCCGAGGAAGGGGTGTTGGTGCCGGTGATTCGCTCGGCTGATAAAAAATCCCTGGCGGAGCTGGCGCCGGAGTATGACCGGTTGTTGCGTCAAGCACGTGCGCGCAACTTGCCCGCCAATGCGACAGGAGGCTCCATTTGCACGGTGACGAATTACGGCACGTTTGGACTGATTTGGGCCACACCGATCCCGCTGCCGGAGCAAACGCTCGTCCTTGGGTTGGGAGCGGGGCGCAAAGTGCCGCGCTGGGATGATGCCAAGGGCCAGTTTGTGCCGGTGATGGAGGCTTATTTGACGCTGAGTTTTGATCATCGGGTGTTGGATGGGGGAGCGGCGGGGCGGCTGCTGACGCGTATTGCGGCCCTGATGAACCAGCCGCAATCGCTCTAATTCTGCCGTGCTCGCAACATGAAATTGGGCGCCCACATGTCCACCAGCGGCGGGGTGTACCGCGCTCTGGAACGGGGCCTTGGGATAGGCTGCGAAATCGTGCAGTTGTTTGTTAAAAACAACATGCAATGGTTTGGACGGCCGTATGCGCCCGATGACATCGCTCGCTTTGCCCAAATTCAAGCAAGCGGCCGTCTGGCGGCTGTGTTTGGCCATACCGGTTATTTGATCAACATTGCCGCTCCGGCGTCGCCCAACCGGCAGCGTTCCATCGAATCTCTCACACAGGAGTTGCAATTGGCGGAAACGCTGGGACTGCCGTTTTTGGTGCTGCATCCGGGGGCGCATCTGGGGCAGGGCGAGGAGGCCGGGCTGCGTCAGGCTGCGGCGGCGTTGGACGAAGTGTTTGCGGCCACGCAGCATTCACCAGTACGCATCGCCCTGGAAAATACGGCGGGACAAGGCACATGCCTTGGACATCGGCTGGCGCATTTGTTTGAGTTGTATGGATTGGTGAAAACGCCCGCCCGTTTGGGGTTGTGTCTGGATACCGCCCATTTTTTTGCCGCCGGGTATGATGTGCGCTGCCCGAACGTGTGGGATGCGGTTATTGATGAATGTGATCGGCATGTGGGAATCGAGCAAATTTTGGCGGTGCATCTGAATGATTCCAAGAGCGCATTGGGTTCACGGGTGGACCGCCATGCGGGCATCGGCCAGGGGGCGATGGGGCGGGAGGCTTTCCGGCACATCGTTAATGATTCACGCTTCCGCGAGACACCGGGTTGTTTGGAAACGCCCAAGTCGGAGGATTTGCATGAAGATGTGGAAAATCTGTCGGTTCTTCGTGAGTTGATGGGCGCAGAGGGAGCCAAGGCGAAACAGGCGCGCCCCCGTAGTCGCCAGCCGTCAGCAGCCAACAAAAAATGCAAGCCACCGCTTGGCAAGCGTGCCAAGGGAGCGCATATTAAGTCCTAAATTGGATTAGGGAATGATTATGGATAAACCGCCTATCGTACCACCGGTCATTGGAAGTGCGACTCCGCCGCCGCGGGTGATGCACGAGATCGACTTCAAGATTTTCGGCGATGACATGCAGTTCGTCGAAATCGAGCTGGACCCCATGGAAGCGGCCGTGGCCGAAGCGGGCGCCATGATGTACATGGAGGACGGCGTGGAGATGGAGACCGTGTTTGGGGATGGCTCCCAACAAAACAGCGGGCTGCTGGGGGTGTTGGTGGGCGCCGGCAAACGGCTGCTCACCGGCGAATCGCTGTTCATGACCGTGTTCCAGAATCGCGCTCCAGGCAAACGCCGAGTTGCCTTTGGCGCTCCGTATCCGGGCAAAATTATTCCGGTCCATCTGGCCGAGCTGGGTGGGGAATTGCATGCGCAGAAAGACTCGTTTCTTTGTGCCGCCAAAGGTGTGAGCGTGGGCATCGCACTTCAACGCCGGATTGGGGCTGGCTTGTTCGGTGGAGAAGGTTTCATTCTTCAGCGCCTGCAGGGCGACGGCTACGCCTTCATTCATGCCGGCGGAGCCTTGTGCGAGAAAACGCTGGCGCCGGGGGAAGTCTTGCGAGTGGACACCGGCTGCGTGGTGGCGTTTCAACCGTCCGTTCAATTTGATATTCAATTCGTGGGCAAGATTAAGACGGCGTTGTTTGGCGGCGAAGGATTGTTTTTTGCAACGCTGCGCGGCCCGGGCCGCGTCTGGCTCCAAAGCCTGCCGCTGAGCCGCATGGCGGATCGGATTGTTGCGGCTTCGCAGGCTGGCGGACGCCGTGAAGAAGGCTCCGTGCTTGGCGGACTGGGCAATTTGCTCGACGGGGATTAAGCCGGCAGATTGTGTCCATGCATCTATTGCCATTGCAAGAGATCCACGCCAGCCTGGGGGGACGTTTCGCGCCGGTCAACGGTGTGGACATGGTGGCCCATTACGGCGACGTGGAAGGCGAATACCTTGCGCTGAGCCAAACGGCAGGAGTGTTGGATTTGTCGGCACGGGGGCGGTTGTGCCTGACGGGAGCGGACCGGCAACGTTTTCTCAACGGCCAAGTAACGAATAACGTCAAAGACCTCCAGCCCGGCCAAGGTTGCTACGCGGCTTTGCTGACCCCCAAGGGGAAGGTGCAGGCGGATTTGTACATTCATGCCCTGCCGCAGGAGCTGCTTTTGGACTTTGAGCCCGGCCAACTCGAAACAGTCACCCAACGCATCGAGAAGTACTTGATTGCGGACGATGTGCAATTGGTCAATGTGACCCCGCATTATGGTTTGCTGAGCGTGCAAGGCCCGCAGGCAGGGGCGGTGCTGCAATCGCTTGGCCTGCCGGTGCCGGTGGGGGCTTGTCAATCCACCGTGGTGCAGCATGCGGCATGGGGGGAAATCTGCGTGGCCAACGTGCCGCGCTTGTTGACTTCCGGGGTGGATATATTCGTGCCCACAGCCGCTTTGGAGGCCGCGTGGACCGCCCTCTTAAGTGCGGCGGCGCGTGTGGGAGGACGGGCGGCGGGATGGCAGGCTTTCGAGACGGCCCGAATTGAACAGGGGATTCCACGTTTTCCGCAGGACATGGACGAGAGCAACCTGGCGCCTGAAGCGGGTTTGGACACCCGGGCCATCAGTTACACCAAGGGTTGTTATACGGGGCAGGAAGTTATTGCCCGCATTCGCACCTATGGCCAGGTGGCCAAACACCTTCGGCGGTTGCGGTGGGATGGTGACGCTAAAGTTTTGCCGCAAAAGGGCGATAAGATACTTGAGGGCGGGAAAGAGATTGGCTATGCCACCAGCTCTACTTATTCTCCGGCATTAAAGACCAACCTCGCCCTCGGCTATCTTCGCCGGGAGCACGACCGCCCCGGAAAAGAAGTGGATTTGAAGGTTGGGGGAGAAACTGTCCGGGCAGTGGTGATGGAAACCGGTCCCGCCGGTGTTTGAAGCTGAAAACTCTGTTTTTCCGCCGTCAAGGAGTGGATGTCTTGCGGCGGTTCACCATGTAATAAAGCACCGGCACCGCCATGCGGCTGATGAGAAGGGAGGCGATTTCCCCGGCCATCAAAGAGATGGCCAGTCCCTGGAAGATGGGATCGAACAGGATGACGCTGGCCCCCACCACCACTGCCATGGCCGTCAAAAGCATGGGCCGAAACCGCACCGCTCCGGCATCCACCACCGCCTCGGCCAGCGGCATGCCCTCACGCAGGCGTTGCTCAATGAAATCCACGAGGATGATGGAATTGCGCACGACGATGCCGCCACCGGCCATGAATCCGATCATGGAGGTGGCGGTGAAGAAGGCATGCAATAAGCCGTGGGCCGGCAAAATACCCACCAACGAGAAGGGGATGGCCACCATGACCACCAGCGGGGTGACAAAGGAACGGAACCAGCCCACCATCAACAGGTAAATCAAGATGCACACCGCGCCAAAGGCGATGCCAAGGTCACGGAATACTTCGATGGTGATGTGCCATTCGCCGTCCCATTTCATGGCAGGCTGCGCTTCGGTGAAGGGCAAAACGGCGTTGTAGATTTTGAACTCGCTGACACTGCCGCCAAATTGGCGCGGGTCAATTTGCCGGAGTTTTTTGTTCATTTGCAGAATGGCGTACACCGGACTCTCAGCCTCGCCCGCTACATCGCCGATGACATAGGTGACGGGCATGAGGTTTTTATGATGAATGCTCTTGTCGGTGGTGGTGTACTCGATGCGCACCAGCTCGCGCAGGGGAATGAGCGGGGGAGCGGCATCGCCGCCGGGTTCGGGCAAGGCGTTGGCGTCTCCTGAGCGAACGCGCAGCGCAAGCAGTTCTTCGGGCAGGGTGCGGAAGGAGCGCGGAACTTCGAGAATCAAGGGCACATCCTCTTTTTCGCGCGGCATGTGAACCAAATCCACCGGCAGGCCGCTGACGGCGATGCGCAGGGTTTGAGAGATGGTCTCCGCGCTGATGCCATGCAGGGCGGCTTTTTCCTTGTCTATGACGAAACGGGCCTTGGGTTGGTCGGCCTCGATATACCAATCCACATCCACCACTCCGGGTGTGCTTTGGAAAACCTTTTTGACTTCCTCAGCCAGCGCCAGTCGTGCTTCCTCCGAAGGCCCGTAGATTTCGGCCACCAATGTTTGCAACACGGGTGGGCCGGGCGGCACTTCGGTCACGGCCACACGGGCGCCGTATTTGCGGGCGATTTCGGCCACGCGGGGACGGACACGTTTGGCAATGTCGTGGCTTTGGGCTTTGCGCTGATGCTTGTTGACGAGGTTGACCTGAATGTCGGCCACATGGGCGCCGCGGCGGTTGAAGTAGTGGCGGACCAGACCGTTAAAATTGAAAGGAGCGGCGATGCCGGCGTAAACTTGGTAATCTGTCACCTCCGGTTCAGTGCTCACGGCGGCGGCAATTTCGCGTGCAGCCTGAGCAGTTACTTCCAACGCGCTGCCCTCGGGCATGTTAAGTACGATTTGAAATTCGCTCTTGTTGTCAAAGGGCAGCATTTTCACCTTCACCCATCCCAAACCCACGGTGGCCATGGCGGCCAGGAGGAGCACGACGATACCCGCCAGAAAAGCCCATCGCCATGTGGTGTGTGCAATCAAGGGGGCCATCAAGCGGCGGTACAGCCGGGTGAAAAAGTCTTCCTCATGCTCAAAGTGAGAGTGCGGTGAGCTGCCTTGGTTCGCTGGAGTGGAATCAGGCGCCGGCGAGGCATGTTTTTTGAGCAACCGGACCGCAGCCCACGGAGTAACGATGAAAGCGATGGCCAGCGAGAAAAACATTGCAGCACTGGCGCCGATGGGGATGGGGCGCATGTAGGGCCCCATGAGTCCTCCCACAAAGGCCATCGGCAGCACGGCAAAGATGACGGCAAACGTGGCGAGAATCGTGGGGTTGCCGACTTCACCCACGGCTTCCACGGCCACGGCGAAGAGATTGCGCCCGCGGTTGTGGGGGAGGTGATAGTGGCGGACGATGTTTTCCACCACCACGATGGCGTCATCCACAAGTATGCCGATGGAGAAAATCAGGGCAAAGAGGGTGATGCGGTTGAGCGTAAAGCCGTAGAGGTAAAAGACGAGGAGGGTCAGGGCGAGCGTGCTGGGAATGGCCAGGGCCACGATGCCCGATTCGCGCCAGCCGAGCACCACCATAATCAACAGAGACACGCTCACGACCGCGATGGCCATGTGGAAGAGCAATTCGTTGGATTTTTCGGCGGCTGTTTCGCCGTAATGACGTGTGATGGTGATGGCCACTTGCGGCGGTAGCACCGTCCCTTTAAGAGTGTCCACTTTGCGCAAGACTTCGCGGGCCACATCAATGGCATTGGCTCCGGGGCGTTTGGCCACGGTAAGGGTTACAGCGGGTTCTTCGCGCCCCGGGGTCCCCGCCGCAGCGCCGTGTCCGAAGAAAACATATTGCGAAGGCTCCTCCGGGCCGTCCACGATCTCGGCCACTTCGCGAAGGTAAACAGGGCGGCCTTGAAACACGCCGACGACGATTTGGCCGGCCTCTTCGGCACTGGTGATGAAGGCGCCGGTTTCGATGGCGACTTCACGGTTGTCACTGGTCAGCCCGCCGGCAGCGTATTGGCGGTTGGCCTGTTGCAGCATGGGGATAAGCCCCGCAGGACTGAGGTTGCGGGAGGCCAGCCGGACGGGGTCAAGCTGCACCCGGACCTGCCGGCGGGCACCACCAATCAACATCGTCTCTGCAACCAGCGGCACCTGCTTGACGGCGTCATCCACCTGCGCTGCCAGGCGGCGCAAGGTCAGATGGTCGTGCTCGCGGCTGTGCAGCGTGAGGGCCAGAATGGGCACGTCATCAATGCTGCGAGGTTTGATGAGCGGATACGAAACACCGTATGGGATGCGATCAAAGTTCTGCTGGAGCTTTTGGTTGAGCTTGACGAGGCTGTCTTCGATATCCTCGCCGACTTTGAAACGGACAATGACCAGGCTCTCGCCGGGGCGGGAGATGGAGTAGATGTATTCCACCCCGGCAATTTCCCAGAGCAATTTTTCCATGGGCCGGGTGACGCGCTCTTCGAGTTCCTTGGCGCTGGAGCCGGGCATGCTGACCATGACATCCACCATGGGCACTTTGATTTGAGGCTCCTCTTCGCGGGGAAGCTTCAGCACCGCCCCCACGCCCAACAAAATGGAGGTCAGGATGATGAGCGGGGTGAGTTTGGAATCAATGAAGGCACGCGCAATGGTGCCGGCCACACCCAGGTGGGCCGGAGCATCGGCGGGGTTGTTTGATTGGGGTTGTGACATGGCTTGACCTCTTCGAAGTGTTGGTTACGGACTTCACCCGGCCGCAGGGGTGCAGGGGTCAGCGCACGATGAGCGGCTGACCGTCCATCAACTGATGCGCACCCTCCACCACCACTTGTTCACCGGCATGAACGCCGGAAAGCAGCTCGACTTCGCTGTCCAGACGTTTACCGGTTTTAACCAGGCGCAACTGGGCCTTGCCGTCTTTGGCTACAAACACCATTTCCATCTGACCGCGCACAATCAGCGCCGTCAACGGGACGCGAAGGGTGCTTTTCTGTCCCACCGGCACTGCGGCGCGTCCAAACAACCCGGAGCGGAGGCCGGGTGTGGCCGGGAGGTCCAGTTTCACGCGAAAAGTGCGGCTGCCGGGGTCGGCCACGGGGTCCATTTCCCCCACTACGCCCTCCAAGGCTTGGGGGAGCGTGGAGATGTGGACGCGGAGACGGTCCCCAAGTTTGACGCGGTCAATCAAGGCCTCGGGCACGTCGGCTTCGAGACGCAGGACTGCCGGATCTTCCATTTCCAACAACGGTTGGCCAGGTGCGGCCAAATCGCCTACATCGGAAAGTTTGCGAGTAATGATGCCATTAAACGGCGCCGTAACGCGGGCAAAGCCAAGCATGGTCTCCATTTCCTGCACATTCGCAGCCGCCACACCCGCTTGCATGGTAGCGCGGTCTAGTTCGGCCTGGGGTGCGGTGCCGTCTTTGACCAGCCGCTGCATGCGTGCCAAGTCGGCTTCGGCCTGGACTCGGACGGCTTGGGCTTGCAACAGGCGCGCCTGAATTTCGCGTGCATCAATCCGCACAAGTAATTGGCCCTGCGTAACGATTTGGCCGGGGGTAACCAGAAGCTCCTCAACGCGCCCGCTGATTTTCGGAGAGATGGTGGCGCGTAATTTTGAACGAACGGTGCCCACGACGTCCTCAGTGGCCACGTAAACCTTGGAGACCACCGGCTGCAACTTGACCTCGACTGCCGGCAAGTTTTCCGTGGATTGCGGCGGTGGCGCTTTGTGGCAACCCATGAATCCCAGCAGGATGCCGACGACCCCTGCATACATTGCGAAGTTCCTCATAAACTTATTCATCCGATGGTTACCGGCCTGTTCAGAATTGTTCGTGGATGCCTGAGCATAAGGGACAGGTCCTTTTTGTTCAATGTCCACTTTTTCCATTTTATTTTGTGCAAGGATGTACTGCATCTGTGCAAGACTCTTGAGCGGAGGCTCAAGGTTGACAGCGACTTCTTGTTTGGAGTGTTGGTTGGGCGGTGCCTTACCCGCCTATTTTTTGGCCGAGAAATAAAACACCAGCCCCATGATGCCTCCATAGATGGCGCCGCGCCACCATGTTGAGGTCAGAGGACAGGCGCCGGTGGAGCATTGCCCAAAATACCCCATAATGGCACCCAGCCCCGCTCCGATGCCGATACTCAGGACGGCTTGCAGCATGAGCCCCCCTTTCCGATGCCTAGTTTCTTAAAAATGTTTTCCGCCGGACAAAAACCGGTGAAGGCGCTTTGAATCAAGTTCAGCCCCACAAACGCCGTCAAGGCATGGCCCCAAGGGGTGACCCAGTGGGCCAGGGCCGTGCCGATGAGCACCATCGTACCTGCGAGAATCCGAATGGCATTTTCCGTTGTCATAAGTCACCTCGAATTTTCGGAGAAAAATAGTTGCATGTCTTTACACCTGCCGCACGGCTGCGGCCTCGCGAAGCCACTGCGCAAGATACTGCGGCGGCATGAAACCTTCCACCTGGTCCACGGGCTTGCCGTCACGGAACAGAATCAAAGTGGGCACACCGGTGATGCGGAAACGTGCTGCAATCATGGGCGCCAGGTCCACGTTCACCTTGGCAAACTGCACTTCGCCATTCATTTGGCCCGCCAGTTGTTCAAGCACCGGCGCGAGCATCCGGCAAGGGCCGCACCACGTGGCAAAGAAGTCCACCAGTACCGGCATCGTGGCAGTGCCGAGCACCTGGTCAAAGTTCGTGTCATTCAGTTCAATAATGTTTTTCATAATTTCGACTCGTGTTTCGTTCCAAAGGCTTAGAGTCGGCAGGGGCAGAAAAGTTACAAAGACAGCATCTAAAGAAAAAACAAGGATGTCAGAAAATTCTTACGCATTGTCAGGTTGTATTCCGACCTGTTTTTTGGGGTTTTGCTGATGAGGAGAAAGCCTCTTTTTGCCGATAGTTGAGATGGGTCTCCATGGAGCACCTGTTTGCAGGGGTAAGGGCAAAGGTATGTTGAACTTAAAAAAACAAAGTACCGGGCCGAGCAAGCCCGCCGGCAAGGAAGTTTTTGCCGGTCGGGACGGGTGGGGGCCATTGTGGCGGAAAAGCATGCGCCGTGCGCTTGCAGTAGGCTTGCTTTTGTCGCTAAGCGGGATGTTGGTTTTGGGTTGGTGGGCGGGAAGACTGGGTGTGGAGAGGGAGGTGGCCGAAATATTGAGTCACGCACGCATAGCGGCAGGCATGATGAATGAAGACATGCTGGGCCAAGGCGCCTATGCCCCTCCTGGCGATGCGAGGCGTGAGTACTTGGAAGGCTGGCTGCGCCGAATCAATCTGAACTTGAAAGGACGGCCGTTTGTGCGTTTGTGGGTGCCTGCTGGACAGGCGATGAAGCAATACGCCTTGGGGGATTTGAACCGGCCTGACACCCCTGAAATTCAAAGCTCAATCCAGACAGCCATGCAGACTGGAAAAGAACGGCTGGAGTGGAGGCAGGCGGATGACCGGCAGGATTTTGCCCTGACAATCCTGGTGCCAGTGAAGTGGCAGGCGACGGGGCGTCCGATGGCGGTTTTGGAGATTGGGGTGAGCAAGGCCCAACTTGATGAACGCCGGTTGCAATATCAGAACTGGGGTTGGATTGTAGCGGCAGCCGGAGGTCTGATGGCGAGTTTGTTGCTCGTTGGGATTTTTTATCGGAAGCAGGTCAGACAAAACCTCCAGCAATTAAATGCGGTCTTGGAGCAGGAACATCAGGGGCTCCAACGCGCCGATGCCAACGTTCGCAAGCTGTCGCGGGCTTTGGAGAATTGCCCGGTAGCCGTGATTATCACCGATGCCCAAGGATGCATCGAATACGTGAATCCGAAATTTGAAGAGTTGACCGGTTACACCGCATCGGAGGCGGTGGGGCAAAACCCGCGGATATTGAAGTCAGGATTGATGTCGCCCGAGGTTTATAAGGAGTTGTGGGACTCGCTCGTAACGCGAGGATATTGGGTGGGGGAGATGCTCAACCGGCGGAAGGACGGCACGCTTTATTGGGAGGAGGCCCACATTTCGAGTTTGAAGAACACGCAAGGACAGGTGACCAATTACGTCGCGGCCATGGAGGACATCACCGAGCGCAAGCGTGCGCAGGAGGAATTGCAGGCGGCCAAGTCGGCGGCGGAGGAAGCGGCAAAGGCGAAATCGGAATTCCTGGCCAACATGAGCCATGAAATCCGCACGCCGATGAACGGCGTCATTGGGTTGACAACGTTGTTGGAGCATACGGCATTGACGCCGGAGCAGCGGGACTTGGTGGCAAGCATCCGGGCCAGCGGCGAAGCCCTGGTGATGTTGATTAACGACATTCTCGATTACTCGAAAATTGAAGCAGGGCGGTTGGAGCTGCATCCGGAGGATTTCAATCTGAATGATTGTATTCGGGAGGTGTTGCAGGCGTTGTCGCCGCGGGCCGCACAAAAGGAGCTGAACCTGGCGGCCATTGTGGACCCGGGGGTGCCGGTATGGGTGCGCGGGGATGCATTGCGGTTGCGACAGGTGTTGCTCAATTTGATGGGCAACGCCATCAAATTCACCACGCATGGCGAAGTGCTCATGCGGATTAGTCTGGGGAACCCGGAAGCCCGGCGCGGCGAGCCCACCACCGAGGGCGTCGTTTTGCACCTGTCAGTAAAAGATACCGGCCCCGGCATTCCGCCGGAACATTTGAAGAAGTTGTTTCAAAAATTCAGCCAGGGAGACAGTTCGGTGACTCGCCGTCACGGTGGCACGGGATTGGGGTTGGCCATCAGCAAACGGCTGACTGAGATGATGGGCGGGCGCATCTGGGTGGAAAGCCAGGTCAATGAAGGCTCGACGTTTCATTTCACGGTGCGCTTTGAACAAGCGCTGACACATCCACCAGAGGAAAGTGAGCCATCCCGGTTGGAGGGCCGCTCGGTGGTGTTGCTGTCGGGCAATTACACCAACCGTGTGACGTTGGAAATGGCGGCCAAGGAGCTGGGGATTCAGTTGCAGAAGGCCGCATCGGTGGATCGGTTGTGGCGGATCCTGCAGTCGGGTCCGGCTCCCGATTTAATCATTCTCGAAGTGCATCAATCGTTGCAAACCTTTGCCGAGCTGGTGCGGGAACTGCACCACTCCCTGCCCGGGACCCGGTTGGCGGCGCTGACATATCGTGAAAAAGACATCAAGGAAATTCAGCCGTTGGGGTTGCCGCTCGGCGCATTTCAGTTTTTGAGCAGACGGAGGGGAGGGGGAGGTGGTAGAAGGGCGGCATGAATACAAAATGCATGACGGGTACTGTTTGTTCGTGTGGTCGGCCGCATGGTCCGGCTTCGT